>Ga0156448_107_pt1 | contig 10954 bp, 9 predicted proteins | sample RifOxyA2_FD_108091 | JGI IMG/M metagenome (GOLD analysis project Ga0156448, IMG submission 108091) | Candidatus Falkowbacteria bacterium RIFOXYA2_FULL_38_12 | reverse complement strand
ACTTTTTGATGGCAAAGAATATTTTACGATTTATGATTTTGTGGACGCTTATAAGCATTTTTCCGATCCGGAATGGGATGGCGATCCGATAGAAGAAGTAAAAGAAAAAATGAAAAGAGAAACCGGAGAAAGTGTGATTAGGGAAACCGCGCCACAGTATGAAGTCGAAGAACCGAAGAAAAAACTAAAAATAAAATTACGGGATGGGAAAGAGCGTGAAATCCAACATATGATTTCAACATCATTTTATAGCGCGGACGGCAAGCCGATTTCTATCCAAGAATTTATGGATAATATGTTTGGCGCTATGCCGGAGTTTTTTAAAAGCGAAGAAGAACTCCGAAAGATTTGGTCAAATCCAACAACCAGAAAAGCATTCTTGGATAGTATCGCGGAAAAAGGTTTCGGCAAAGACGAATTGGAAATACTACAAAAGATGATCGATGCCGAACAAAGCGATCTTTTTGACGTTTTAACTTATGTATCGTTTTTAACACAACCAATTTCCAGAACACAAAGAGTGGAGCAATCAAAAGACAAAATTTTTAAAGGATTGAATGAAAAACAAAAAGAGTTTTTGGATTTTGTGCTATCTAAATACGAAGAAAAAGGTGTTGAAGAACTTGATGAAGAAAAATTGCCGGTATTGCTTAATTTGAAATATCATGCAATCGCAAACGCAGAACAATCGCTTGGAAGTGTTGATAGCATTCGCTCAATATTCTTTGCTTTTCAGAAAAATTTGTATGCTAAAGCAAATAAGGAATATGCATTAAAATGAAACAGAAAGAAATGTTTTCGGTCGGGGCAATCCACCCCTTTAATTCCCTTTCACCCAAAACCAAAAAATAAGTTTTTAAACTCAGACGCTAAATTATTCATAGCGCTATAACTTGGTATTTGATATACTTAAATACGGTTAAATTGTGATTATTAACCTAAATTAAGATGTCCAGACACTCAAAATGGTCTAAAATTAAACATCAAAAAGGGACAGAAGACGCCAAGCGCGGGGTTATTTTTACCCGTCTGGCAAAAGTGATAACTCTCGCGGCGCGCGAGGGCGGGCCTGACCCGAAAATGAATTTTAAGCTTCGGCTGGCGATTGAAGCGGCGCGCGAAGAGAATCTTCCCAAAGACAATGTTGAAAGAGCGATTGAAAAAGGAGCAGGGAAAGATAGCGGCGCGAAAATAGAAGAAGTCCAATATGAAGGTTTTCTGCCGGGCGGAGTGGTTATTATTATAGAATCTTTGACCGACAACAGAAATCGCACTTCGGGCGAAATCAAACATTTTCTTGATAAAAGTGGAGGAAGTCTCGGAGCGCAAAATTCCGTGACATGGATGTTCAAAAGAGCGGGAATAGTTCGCATAGGAAAAGAAGCCTCTTCTCGAGGGGATGATTTTGAATTGCAACTGATTGAGCATGGCGCCGAAGATATAAAAAATGAAAATGGTGACACGGTTATTTTTACCAAACCGGAAGATTTGCAAAAAATAAGAGTTTGGCTTGAAGAGCAAAAAATAAATCCAAATTATACCGGACTTGAATGGGAAGCAAAAGAGAAGATAAAAATAGATGACCCCAGTTTAAAAGAAAGACTGGAGGAAATTTTTGAAAAAATAGAAGAGAGCGAAGAAGTTAACGACTATTATACAAACATAGAAGACTCTTCTTTATGATAATTTTAGGCATAGACCCGGGGTTCGCGAGAACCGGATATGGTTTAATAGAAGTTAACGGGAATAATTTCAAGATGATTGATTATGGAGTAATTGAAACAAAGTCCGGTCTGGAATTTAACTTAAGATTAAAAAAAATAGCTGAAGACTTGAACGATTTGATTAAAAAGTATAAGCCGTTGGCGGTTTCCGTGGAGAAAATATTTTTTTGCAAAAATACAAAAACGGCGATAGACGTAAGCCATGCGAGAGGGGTAGTGATATTGACTGCGTCGGAAAATAATTTAAAAATATTTGAATTTACCCCGCCGGAAGTTAAGCGAGCGATCACCGGATATGGAAAAGCGGAAAAACAGCAGATGCAAAAAATGGTTCAGATATTGTTAAGGCTAAAAGAGATTCCCTGGCCGGATGACGCGGCCGACGCCCTAGCTCTCGCAATTTGCGCCGCGAACCATAGCCCCACTGCGCAATAACCTTTCTACTGCAATTTTCATCTTTTAGTAAATTTTGTCCTAAATTTTTTTGTCAATAAACCATATTGACTCAAAAATTTATGCCAAAATTTCCTCAAAATCTGAAAATTTCGCGACGAAAGTTATTGCGCAGTGGGTCTAACTTTGATCTTTATCAAAAATAATCTAATAATATTTTAAAACTATGAAAATTTTGAATAAAAAAGCGCTGATATCTTTAGGGCTTTTGGCGATTTTGGGTTTAATTTTAATAATTAAAGCGCCCGATTCTATTGCGCAAAATAATGAAGTAAAAATAAGCGGGCAACTTTCTTCGGCAATAGTTATCAACCATTCCAATGCCGACATCAGTAAGGTTCCCGAGAGTTATGTTACTCAAGCAAAAACAAATCTTAAGGTTTTTTACATTCACACTTCGCATGGAAGCCAAATAATTAGTGGCATGGAAACTTTAAGAAATTCTCTGGGCTCTCTTTATTCTTTTAATTCAACGGGAAGTGGTAGCAGTTTAAAAATTGAAGAGGAATATGGCGACCTGGGAAGTAATGGAGACTTGGGTTGGGAATATCAAGTAAGAGACAAGCTTGATCAATCCGGAAACAATACCAATGTGGTAATGATTTCTTGGTGCGGAGGAGCTTCTGAAAATACCACCTCCGGAATTAACGCGTACCTGAACGCAATGAACCAATTGGAAAAAGATTATCCCAATACTACTTTTGTTTATATGACCGGGCATCTTGATGGCACGGGAGTTAATGGCAATTTAAATAAAATGAATACCCTGATCAGAAATTACGCCAACACTAATAAAAAAGTTCTTTTTGATTTTGCCGACATAGAAAGTTATGATCCTTCCGGAAGTTATTTTTTAAACAAAAATGCTGACGATGGCGCCAACTATTCCGGTGGAAATTGGGCGAGTGAATGGTGCGAAAATAATTCAGGCAATTCTCTTTGCTCTTCTTGCGAGTGCGCTCATTCCGAACCCTTGAACTGTAATTTAAAAGGACGGGCTTTTTGGTGGATGGCCGCCAGACTTGCCGGATGGAACGGGACGTCTAGCCCTACTCCTCCCTCGACACCGCCGGCCGAAGATCCGCCGAGTACCCCCCCGGACGAGGAAGAGACTCCCGACACAACCCTCTCGGTAGTAGAGCAAGAACGTTTGCTGGTCAGCTGGGTTGATACGGCCTTGGCAACACGATTGTCAGGCAGAATTTTATTACAGATAGAAAAAAACGGCGAGGCGTGGTACATTTATCCGAAGGACAAGAAAAAATATTATCTTGGCAGACCGTCGGATGCTTTTAATGTGATGAGGAGACTGGGACTCGGCGCGACTCATCAATATATTTCAAGCCACACAATTTTCCCCGACAGTGTTTTGGGAAAAATTTTGCTTGACGTGGAAAAAAACGGCGAAGCTTATTATATTTATCCCATAAACAAGAAAAAATATTATCTCGGAAGGCCTCAAGACGCGTTTAATATTATGAGAAGTTTGGGGTTGGGGATTACCAATGTTAATTTGAGAAAAATAGGAGTGGAGTAAAGAAACTCTAAATTCGAAATCCGAAATTCTAAATAAATTCTAATATCAAAATTCAAAACTAGCCCTCTCAATTCGTCATCCCGAGCTTGTCGAGGGATCTCAACCTTGTCATAATTAACCATTGGAGATTTCTCGACAAGCTCGAAATGACAGAGATTTTTTATATTTTGAATTTGTTTAGGATTTAGTGCTTAGGATTTAGGATTTTGCCATATGGACGAAATAATTATTGAACCAAAAGAACAAGCAGAAGATAAAAATTTTGACCTTACGCTAAGGCCCAAATTTTTGCGCGAATATATTGGACAAGAAAAAATAAAAGAAAATTTAAATATTTCCATAGAAGCGGCCAAAAAAAGAGGAGAACCATTGGAACATATTTTGTTTTATGGTTGTCCGGGTCTGGGAAAAACTACCTTAGCCTATATCATTGGCAATGAAATAGGGGGAGAGGTGAGGGTAACTTCCGGGCCGGCGATTGAAAGAGCGGGAGATTTGGCCGCGATTCTTACGAACCTAAAAGACGGCGACATTTTATTTATTGACGAGATCCATCGCCTAAATAAAGTAATAGAAGAAGTGCTTTATCCGGCCATGGAAGAATATGCTTTTGATTTGATTATTGGAAAAGGCCCTGGGGCAAGAACTGTTCGCCTCGATTTGCCTAAATTTACGATCATTGGAGCAACAACAAGAATGAGTTTGATTTCCGCGCCATTGCGAGATAGATTTGGCATAACGCATCACTTAAGTTTTTATGAAGACAGTGAAATAGAAAAAATTATCAGGCGAAGCGCCGATATTTTAAATATAAAGTTTGACGATGCGGCAACTAATTTAATGTCCAAGCGAGCCAGAAAGACGCCCCGGATTGCCAATAGACTTTTAAGAAGAGTTAGGGACTATGCCGAAGTAAAGGCAGATGGTATAATTACCAAAGAGTTGGCCAATTCCGCCTTGGAAATGTTCGGTGTAGACAATTTTGGCCTTGATCAGGTTGATAGAAAAATTTTAGAATCAATAATTTACAAGTTTAATGGCGGTCCGGTCGGGATAAGCACTCTTTCCGCGGTGACCGGAGAGGAGATGGCGACGATTGAGGAAGTTTACGAACCATACCTATTGCAACTGGGATTTTTAAACCGCACTCCGCGGGGAAGAATGGCTACAGAATTAGCCTACAAACATCTCGGCGCGAAAATACCTAAGAATTTACAAGAAAGATTAATATGAGTATTAGTATTTTTTTAATAGTTTATTGTGTTTTTTTGGCAGTTTTTGTTATTTTTTCTCTTTTTGCGATTTATCATCTCGCCGCCTTTGTCCCGCCGAGTTCAATCGCTTTTTTTACAACCTATGTTTTTTTAGCCGGAGTGGCTTTAATTCTTTTTGTTAGTTGGGCCGAGTTGCAAGGAGTTGATTGGACGCAAACATTGTCTTTTGTTAATAATACTTATGAATCTTTATATTAAAAAATTTATCAATCAGGCGAGCTACGAAGAAATAGTTTATTTTTTGCGGGCGGATACGATTATTCTCATTAAACAAATTATTCTTTTTGTATTTTTATTAGCTGTGCCCTTTTTGGCAAATTATTTTTTACAAGTTTCTTTTCCGGAAGTTTTTGAGAATACGATTCTATTTCCCCTTCTTGCTCTTTTGGCCAGCGCTTATTTTTTGACAATTTGGCTAGTCTTTTTTTTGGCTTTTATTGATTATTATTTGGATTTTTGGATTGTTACAAACGACAGGATTATCAATGTGAGCCAGCATTTATTTTCAAGAACTATTTCCGAGCTTGATTTATATAAAATTCAAGATGTAACCGTTGAAGCAAAGGGAATGCTCGCAACAATGTTTAACTATGGAAATGTTTATATCCAAACAGCCGGAGCAAGACAGAGATTTGTTTTTGAAAATATTCCTAATCCGCGAGTTGTTTCTAAAAAAATTATGGAATTAGCAGAGGTAGATAGTAAGTATCATACGGGGGGTGGAAGTAGCCCTCAAAAATAAATTTAGTTATTAATTTATAAAAAACCATTCAGCGAAGTGAATGGTTTTTTATTTATATCTATTTGTTTGTTTTAGTTAATAGATTTTTTTCAATTCAATTCCCGTGAAATAATATTTCAAAATCTCTTCAAAGTTTTTTCCGGCATCGGCCATTTTGCGCGCTCCGTAGGCAGAAAAGCCAACGCCATGCCCCAACATTGTTCTTCCGGTGCAATAGGGGTCGGCTTTGGAAACAAGCCACGGCTTGCCGCTACCCCACCACACTTCTTCCCATGCTCGCGTTCTTCCATCGCTTTGAGAAAAATAGGGAGTGACAACAATTTCTCCGTTGTATGTTGCCATCATGCCCCGCGTTTCTTCCACTGCCTTCATGACATTGGGTAAACGCAGCTCTGAACTATAGCCGCGATAAACTTGATCATTGGCGCTGGCGTTTAAAGTAAAATAGGCTGCCGGATGTTTACCGCCGATATCTAAATTATATTTGGCATAAGTTCTAGCCGCAATTATTAGTGCTTTTAAAAATTCTTGCGGAAGATAATTTGATGCCTCGGCAATCCCGCGCATGTAGGATTCCAGAGATAATTCATTAATCAAATAAAGTTTATTTCTCCCTTCACTATAGCGTAGCTCAAGAGCGCCTCGAAATTTATTGTCGTTTATGGAAGTATTCCAGCCCGGCCTATTTTCAAAATTTACCACTTCAAAAACATTGTCATCGCCCAGAGAAGAAATAAATCTCAAATAAGGCAAGCCGTTTTTTTCTACGCCATTAACTTTGGCAGTATAAGTTTTATTGGTAAAGTTAAAAGAAGCGTAGGCGCTAACTCCCGCGGGAACCGTGAAAAATAAATTATTGTTAGCATCCTTTATTTCAAAACTATTTTGGGAGCTAATAATAACCTGATCTGTAGTAGAAAAAAGGCCGATGCGCATGGTTGGTCCATTTGCCAGCGGAACGGGAGTTTCTTCAGATTTTACAATCGGAGCGACAACTCCGGATGAAGAAATACTGATTGGTAGAGTTACTACTCCGCCGGAAATTATTTTGCCCTGATTCATCAAAATAAAATCTATTTTATAATCCCCCTTGACTGCTCCCGTAAGATCAAAATTAAAAAATCCAAGTTGACCGGAGGTAGTTTCCGAGGAGACTATCACGGGGCAATTTGTCTCTATCCAATTTGTAGCTCGAAAAGGATCAGTTGATATTTTATCGCTAACACAAAGTTTTACATTATTTTCTCCGGAAGTTGTCCAGTTTTCTTTTCCGATATTTTTGAAGCCCACTCTAAAAGTTATTTTTTCTCCGGCGCCTAAGTTTAGATTAGAGTGGCTTTGGATTAATTTTAAAGCGCCGAAATTTTCCGCGCTGGCGATTACAGCACTATCAGTTTGAGATAATTGTGAAGATGAAGAAGGATTATTGGTAACATTGATTGGAATTTCAAAAGCTCCGCCCGGGATCCAAGTTAAATCTTCCGCGGCTAGTTTAAATTTAGCGGTATAAAGACCCAAAAGTTCGGGAGCTTGAAGGGCAAATTTCAGGTGGCCAAGAGCGCCGGGAGCGACAGTCGGCTCAATCATTTTTGCCGGTTGCTCCGCTTTGTGCCAAAAATTATGTTTAAATTGTCTTCCCGCCCCGTCGGCATACAAGGAAATATAATTTCTGGAAGAGTTTGACCAAGTTTTTGTTCCAGTATTTTTAATTTCAACTTCAAAAGTGATTGCTTTTCCCGGAATTAAACTTACGGTTGAGTTGTAGCTTTTTTTGACAATCTCGGCGGTATAACCGGGAGCGACGGCTCCGGCGGAAAAGGGAACAAAAAAAGTGCCGAGAGTGAAAAAGAGCAGGGCGGAAGAAAGTAGTTTTAATTTGTAAGGCATTTGATTGAGAAATTATGAATTAATAAACCGGTAACGGAATAGCAGGCTTTAGCCTGCGTCTTAATTAAGATTAGCGCGAACTAAAGTTCGCTACTCCACAGAGCTATCCATTCACCAACTCCACATCCGCTCCCAACGATTTTAATTTACTTATCGGGTTTTCGTACCCGCGAAAAAGAAGATCAAGATATTTTATTTTTAATCCATCCGACAAAAGTCCGGCAATAATTAAAGCAAAGCCGGCGCGCAAATCTTGAATCTCCACTTCGCCCTTGCCAAATTCCACCGGCCCTGTAATTTCCGCCAAGTGGCGATACCCTTTATTTTTAAATCGGCAAGGATCGTTTACCGGGCAGTTATTTTTCAAAACAAATTTATTTTTTTTAACAACGCTGTTTAGTGTTTCAAGATAGCCAAGGCGATTGTCAAAAATAGTTTCATGCATTGTGGATTTTCCTTTTATTTGTGATAAAACCATAGCAAACGGCTGACCAAAATCCGTGGCAAATCCCGGGTATATTTCAGTTCTTACATTGGTTGGTTTTAGTTCTCCTTTGTAATAAAAACGAATTCCGTCGTGGTTGATTTCAATGCCCGCTCCCATTTTTTCTAAAATCCCAAGAGGCGTGACAATATGATCCTGGTAAGCGTTTTTTACAAAAATATCTCCTTTGGTTGCGAGTGCCGCCGAGGCCCAAGAGAGAATTTCGACGCGATCGGGAATAATAGTTACATCTTTAAAATTTAAATTTTCACTGCTATTGATCGTGATTTCTCTGTCGCTGTTTACGATTATGGAGACGCCGGCTCTCTGCAAAATTTTTATAAGTCCCATTATTTCCGGTTCCATGGCGCAATTGGAAATAACAGTTTCGCCTTTAGCGCAGGCAGCGGTAATGATCATATTTTCCGTCGCTCCGACGCTCGGGAAAGGGAGTTTGAATTTTATGCCTTTCAGTCCGCCCTTTTTAACTTTCATTCTTAAAAATTTTCCATCTTCTTTTATTTCCACGCCGAAATTTTTCAAACCTTGAAGATGAAAATCAATTTTTCTTTTGCCGATTTTGCATCCGCCGGGAGTTTTTATAACCGCTTGACCAAAATGTTTTAAAATAGGCCCGGCCATTAAAATGGAAATGCGACTGCCAATAGTATTTTCGTCGCCAAGATTAAAATCTTTTAAATTTTTAAAATTTACCTTTAAAGTGCGGTCGGGAAAAAAGGAATATTTCACCCCCAGCTGTTCGTAGTTCGCCAGAATATTGGCAACCTCGCCGATAAATGGAGCATTTCGGATTAGGCATTCCCCACCATCCGAAGCCAAAAAAGCGGCCATTACTTTGGTCACCATGTTTTTTGCTCCGCCGACAGATATTTCGCCAAAAAGAGGACGACTTTTTTTAACCAAAAGATAAGAGTCGGGCGTGAGGTTTTTAGGTATATTGAAGATGGTTTTCATAGGGTTAGTTAAATGGTTTTCCTTTTTTGTCATTCCCGCGAAGGCGGGAATCTACTTTCGTAAAATTGTGAGTGGATTCCCGCCTTCGCGGGAATGACAGGAAGGGTATCGTGCCCCCAGGGCTCCAATGACCATAAATTATCTAGGTACATTATAGCATTTTGGGGGTAAATAGGCGAGTCATCCCAAGCGGAGCGAGAAATCTCTCAACTTGTTTGAGATAGAGGTTCGCATTCGCCATCTCAATAACTTTGGGGTAAGGCATAGGTTAATCAAGTCGCTCTGTAAAGTAATAATCTCAAAATTTTTCTGTCATTTCGAGCTTGTCGAGAAATCTCATAATACTTTTTTAATCACCGTGTGAGATCCCTCGACAAGCTCGGGATGACAATAAGTGGTTGACATTTTCCCCTTTTTCCTCTTAAATAAGGCCAGAACGTTGAAAAATACTTGTCAGAATTGGCTGACAAGTTAGAAAAATAGAGAGAGGTGGAGAGATGCAACAAGATGTAGATTTTCTGGGAAAAATTATTGGTGGAAAATATATAATTGAAGAAAGAATTGGTGAAGGGGGTGTGGGGGTAGTATATAAAGGGAGAGACCAAAAGATTGGTCGTTCAGTAGCTATTAAGGTGCTAAATCCATGGACAGCCTCCAGTAGCGAACATACGGAAAGGTTACGCAGGGAAGCCAGGTTAACTGGTGGCCTTGGTCATAACAATATAGTTACGGTTTATGATATGGGGGAGACAAGTGAAGGAGCCCCATACATCGTAATGGAGTTTCTAGATGGCAAAGATCTGGGAGCAATATTAGAAGAAAATGAAAAAGATAAAAAGATAATTGAGAGAGAGTTGATAATTCAAATAATATTACAAGTTTTAGCTGCCCTGATGGCGGCTCATCGAAATGGAGTTGTCCACCGCGACATGAAGCCGGAAAATATTTTTATTACTGAAGGTCAAATAGCTAAAATTCTTGATTTTGGTATTGCAAAATCGGCACAGGAAGAAACAAGTAAGCTAACTCGGGAGGGAATGGTTTTCGGTTCGCCATGGTATATGTCTCCCGAGCAAGCTATGGGAAGGGTAATAGACCAGCGCTCTGACATATTTAGTGTTGGAGCAATATTGTATGAAATGTTAACAGGGGGGATGCTAAATCAAGGGAACAATTATCAAGAGGCAATGATGAATGTTGCCTCTAGACAAATTTTTCCTAAAATTTCAGTAATTGGTTCCTCCTCACTTGAGGGTATCGTTCTTCAGGCATTGGCGTTCGAGCCTGACGAGCGATTTCAAACCGCTTCGGAGTTTGCCGACGCTCTTCGGGAGGCGATTTCGGGTGATGAGCCCGAGTCTTTAGATATTAATGAAGAGGCGGAAGAAGAAGGGGGAGTCGGGAGCACTTCGTCCTCGACGGCCGAGCCAGCTCCCACCACTCCCGCGGCTCCGACGGAGGAACCCTCACAAGAGGTTCTGTCGGAGGAAGTGGGAACCCCGCCAGAACAGGCGGAGGCGATTCCTCCGCCAGAGGAAACACCACTACCTGGCCCAGTCCCGGTGGAACAGGGAGAAGAGGGAGACGAGGAGGAGTTACCTCTCCTCTCGGAGGATCAGGGGGAAGTGGAGGACGAGGTTGTTCTCCCTACGAGGTGGCGGTGGGGGCCACTCGTTATAGCCGTCTTCGTCGTTATCGTCCTCGGGGTCAGCGTGGGGCTTTTTCTGTGGTGGTGGCTTTCCACGCCATCACCTTCGTCGACGTCTGGGGCGTCTCCCTCCGACGTATCGGTAGAGCCTGACAGTGGCATTGCCGATGCTGACGGAGACGGCGACGGTTACCCCTGCGACTCCGAGGCGGACGGCGACGGAGAGACGG
>Ga0156448_123_pt1 | contig 112877 bp, 109 predicted proteins | sample RifOxyA2_FD_108091 | JGI IMG/M metagenome (GOLD analysis project Ga0156448, IMG submission 108091) | Candidatus Falkowbacteria bacterium RIFOXYA2_FULL_38_12 | reverse complement strand
CCCCTTCTCTGGCCAATAGACGAGGATGACGATCATTTCCGCTTCTTCCCGAGAAAGGAAAAGGTTTGCCGTCCCCGTCACTTCGAAGCCTCCACTTTTTGTTTTCCTTACCTTTCTATTTTTATTTCTATTTTTTCCTCTCCCTCCTCTCCTTTGAAATAGAAACAAATATTTTCGAAGGGGTGACCATTAAGCACATTGGCCATTACCGCTTCCAATTCTTTTCGATCAGGATTTTTTTCGTTTTTTTCTATATTCCTACCTATCGTTGTCATCTTTCACCTCCATGCATGAGAAAGGATAACAGTTTACTATAGCGCATTATTATTATGTCAATCCTTATCGGAATCGACGCCTCGCGGGCTAATAAAATTAAAAAAACCGGAACGGAGTGGTATTCATATCACCTAATCCAAGAATTAAAAAAAATAGCCCCGCAATACAGGGACGCGGGGTTTATTTTATATTCCGCCGAACCATTGCGAGGAGATTTAGGAATTTTACCGCGAAATTGGGAAAGCAGAGTTTTAGCTTGGTCTCCGAAAAGATTTTGGACACAAATTAGATTATCTTGGGAAATGTGGCGCCGTCCGCCTGATATTCTTTTTATACCAGCGCACACTATTCCCATTATCCATCCCAAAAAAGTCGTTACCACGGTTCATGACTTGGGTTTCATTAATTTTCCTAAGGCCTACGGATGGTTAGAAAAAATATACCATAAATTTGCGCTTAATTTTGCTGTAAAAAATGCTACGAAAATTATTACGGTTTCAGAATTTACCAAAAATGAATTGATTAAATACACAAAAATTATTCCGGAAAAAGTGGCAGTTGTTTACAATAGCCATGACAGTGAGCGCTATAAAATAATAAGCGACAAATCAGCTGTAGAAAAAGTTTTAGAAAAATATAAAATTAATTCGCCGTATTTATTATATATCGGTAGATTGGAAGGTAAAAAAAATACGCCCGGGTTGGTTCAAGCGTTTTCTATTTTAAAAAATAAACACGAATCGCTTCGTGATTTGAAATTAGTTTTAGTTGGTTCTCGCGGGTTTGGCTATGAGAAAGTGGAGAAAGAGATGTTAAATTTTTCAAATTCAAAACGAACTAGTTTAATTCGTCATCCCGAGCTTGTCGAGGGATCTCATAACTTGAATATTGCAGGGGGTGAGATTTCTCGACAAGCTCGAAATGACAGCGGGGAGATTATTTTACCCGGCTGGGTGGACGAAGAAGATTTACCCTATTTGTTATCCGGCGCGGAATTATTTGTTTTCCCATCCTTTTACGAAGGGTTTGGAATACCAATACTTGAGGCTCTGGCGTGTGGTGTACCAGTCCTTGCTTCGGACATTCCCGCGCTCCGCGAGATCGGTGGCGAGGCGGTTAATTTTTTTAATCCAAACTCGCCGGAAGAAATGGCCGAGGGAATTTATAATATTTTGTCAGATGATAAATTAAAAAATGATTTACGGGAAAGGGGATTGATGCGGGTGCAGAAGTTTAGTTGGGAAAAGTGCGCGAGAGAGACGATGGAGAGGTTGAAGTCTCTTTAATAAAAATAAAACGAGAAAGCACCAAATCCAAAATTACAAATCCTAAATAAATTACAATAACCAAAATCCAAATGTTCAAAACAACTGTTGTTTAGAATTTTGAGCATTAGATATTTGAATTTATTTGGAGCTTGTGATTTTGGATTTGGTGCTTTTTGTTAGATTACGCAGAGGCTGTTGCATAACCACACTCTTTATTGGAACAAGCAACAGTATCATTTTTTCCGTAAACCAAAAGGCTCTTGCATTTCGGGCAGGCCTCGCCAGTGGGGCGGGACCAAAGAGCAAATTTACAGTCAGGATATTGATTGCAGGCAAAAAAGATTCTGCCTCTCTTTGATTTTTTCTCCACGATTTCTCCTTTTTTGCATTGCGGGCAGGGGATATTGGTTGACTTAACTATAGGCTTCATGTTTTTGCATTCAGGATATTTGCTGCAAGATAAAAATTTCCCAAACCTCCCCATCTTGATCACCATCGGCGCCCCGCACTTCTCGCACTTTTCGTCAGTGGTCTCGGGAGCAATTTCTTCTCCGTTTGCCCCCTTTTTTTTCAATGATTTTATATTTTTACATTCCGGAAATCCGCTGCAGGCCATAAATTTCCCAAACCTTCCCATCTTAATCACCATTGGCGCTCCGCACTTTTCGCATTTTTCGTCGGTCTCCTCTTCAACTTTTTTTATTTCTTTATACTTCTTTTCCAGATTTTCTTTGAAAGGTCCGTAGAAGTCGCTGATGACCGGTACCCATTCTTTTTTTCCTTCGGCGATTTCATCAAGATTATTTTCCATTTTTGCCGTAAATTGATAATCAACAATTTGTGGGAAATGTTCTTCTAAAACTTTATTAACCACAAAAGCGATATCTGTTGGCTTTAATCTTCTATTTTCTATTTTTTCCACATAGCCCCGCTCAATAATCGTAGAAATGGTCGGCGCGTAAGTTGATGGACGACCGATGCCGTATTCTTCCAGAGCTTTAACTAAAGAAGCATCACTATAACGGCTGGGAGGTTCGGTGAAGTGTTGCGCCGGCGTTAATCCGATAAGTTGCAAAACTTCTTCAAGAGAAAAGGCGGGAAGAATGGTTTCTTGATTTGTTCCATAAACTTTTAAAAACCCATCAAATTTGACTACCAATCCGTTCGCTCTAAAAGTATATTCATCTTCTAAATTATTTTTTTCCGCGGCAATATCAATGGCGGTACTCGTAAGAACTGCTTCCGGCATCTGCGAGGCGACCGCTCGGCGCCAAATCAAATTATAAAGTTTATATTGATTATCATTCAGATAGCTTTTTATTTTTTCCGGATCATTGGAAACATTCGTCGGTCTGATTGCTTCGTGCGCCTCTTGGGCCAGTTTTGATTTTGTTGTATATTTTTTTGGCGCGGCGGAAGAATATTCTTTTCCAAAAGATTTTGAAATAAAAGATTTTGCTTCTTCTAAAAATTTCTCGGCCAAATTTAAGGAATCGGTTCTCATATAGGTGATAAGACCGACCGATCCGGCGCTTCCCAAGTCAACTCCTTCGTAAAGTTGTTGGGCGAGCATCATGGTTTGTTTGGCGGAAAATCCCAAGCGTCTGTTCGCCTCTTGTTGCAAGGTGGAAGTTGTAAATGGCGGGTGGGGAGAGCGCTTTGTTTCTTTTTTCTCAATATTTTTGACTGAATAAAGAGAACCGTCCAGATCTTTTAATATTTTATCCGCGCCATCTTTTGATTTTATATAAAATTTATCTAAAGTTTCTCCATTTATTTTATTCAGTTTGGCGGTGATATTTTCCTCTCCTTTTTCTTTTTTGAATTCTCCGGAAATATCCCAATATTCTTCCGGAACAAATTTTTTTATTTCCCCTTCTCGCTCTACGATAAGTCGTACAGCGACCGATTGGACGCGTCCAGCAGACAGTCCTTTGGTTATTTTTTTCCAAAGAAAAGGGGATATTTCGTAGCCGACCAAGCGATCCAAAACGCGCCGAGCTTGTTGGGCATCCACCATATTTTGGTCGATCTCTCGCGGGTTTTCTATGGCGCGAAGAATAGCTTCTTCAGTGATTTCATGAAAAGCGATTCTTTTTGATTGATCTTTTTTTGGTTTTAAAATTTCTGCCAAGTGCCAAGAAATAGCTTCTCCTTCACGGTCCTCATCAGACGCAAAGTAGATATATTTTGCTTTTCCGGCAAATTTTTTAAGTTCAGTGACAATTTTTTGATTTTTTCTGGGGACAACATAATGGGGTTTGAAGTTATTTTCTATGTCAATTCCCATCTCTCTTTGCGGGAGATCCCTCAAGTGTCCAAAGGAAGATCTAACTACAAAATCCTTCCCTAAAAAACGGGAAATAGTTTTTGCTTTTGTTGGAGATTCCACGATGACTAAATTCATATAAGATTATTTTATTATAATATAATTCATTCCACCTAAGTTTTTTACGAGACCTTTCATTTCCATAAGTGTAAGTATAGCTCCAACTCTCGCGGCGTCAAGCCCCGATCCTAAGATTACTTTATCAATATGCATAGGTTCTTGAGTCAAAATAGTGGAGATTTTTTCTTCTTCCGGCGACTGCGGAATGATTTTTTTATTCTTGATAAATTCAGTCGCGTTTGCCAAGTTAAGAGTTTCGAGAATATCATCAATTGAGGTAACAACTCGCGCTCCCATCTTAATCAATTTATTCGGGCCAGCCGAGGTCGGGCTAAAAATACTGCCGGGCACGGCGAAAACTTCTCTATTTTGATCCAGGGCGTATTTGGCAGTAATAAGAGCTCCGGATTCTTCAGCCGCTTCAATAACAAGCGTGCCGAGCGATAGTCCCGAAATTATTCTGTTGCGAAAGGGAAAATTTCCCGGGAAGGCTATGGTGCCGAGTGGATATTCGGAAATAACCGCTCCGCCATTTTTTATTATTTCAGAAGCGAGATATCTGTTTTGAGTCGGATAAATATTTTGTTCGTCTATTCCCGATCCGAGTACAGCGACAGTCTTTCCTTTACAATCAACAGTCGTCTTATGCGCCAAAGCATCAACACCAAGAGCCAGACCGCTCACAATAGTAAAACCGTTTTTTACCAGATCATTGACGACTTGAGGAATAATTTGTTTTCCATAGTTGCTTATTTTTCTCGTGCCGACAACTCCGATAGTATATTCTTCGTTTTCCGGTAAAGTTCCCTTGTAGTAGAGGAGCGATGGGGGATTCCAAATTTCTTTTAATAATTTCGGATAATGTTTGTCGCCTATCGTAACTACTTTAATATTTTCTTTTTCTAATTTTTTCCATTCCGCGTCGGGATCAATGGAATTTTTTTCCGCAAAAAATTCATTAACGATTTTTTCTTCCAATCCGGAGGACATTAAGTCAGAAAAAGAAGCCTGCCAGGCCTCTTGCATTGAACTGAAAAAACCGTATAATCGCGCGAGCCGAGTCGCTCCAATTTTTGGAACTCTTGAAAAGGCAACCCAATATTTTATGTCTTCATTAAGGTTCATTTTCTGGTTTTCTCCACGGCTAGAGGAAAAAGATAATTATGTTATTTCTCTTTGACAAAATTTTGAAAATGATGGTAGTATTAAGGAAGTATGATTTGTTTCAGGGTTCCGTCTATTAGCGGTGAAAGCGAAGTTACCCCTCCTAACCTAGTAAGTAGCCAGAAGTTAAAGATTTTTCCGTTCTCGGAAAGGTCTTTACGCTGGTAGGCGGAATTTTGGAAAAAATCCAATTTTAAAACGACTTAGTTAAAACGATTCATTGCTTCATCTTCTTTGTTTTCCATAATCATTGAGATTGCTTCGGCAATTCTTTTTTTTGTTTCATCAATAATTTTATTTTCGACTTTGGATATTTTTTTCAAAACAAGTTTTGCGGCGTCAATTTTTTTATTTTCCGGAAAGCCAACGCCGATTTTTAAACGAATAAATTGTTCGCTCCCCAAAGATTCAATAATGGATTCAATTCCGCGGTGCCCGCCGGATGATCCGGTTTTTTTTATTCTTATTTTTCCCAACGGCAAATCAATGTCGTCGTGAACGACAAGAATGTCCCGAGGCGCAACTTTATAGAATTTAGCGATATTAAAAACCGCTCGGCCACTGTCGTTCATGAAAGTCTGGGGCTTAGCGAGAATTATTTTTTCTCCGTTTATTTTTCCTTCGGCTATTTCGGAATCAAATTTTTTGTTTGTTTTCCATTCGGAGAAATGGGACTTTTCCGAATCGGCGTAAAAAGAAACAAGATCAAAGCCGACATTGTGTCTTGTCTTGTCGTATTTTGAACCGGGGTTGCCGAGACCGATAATTATTTTCATAATTATATTTGTTGGTTGATAAAATCGCCTTTTTTTATCTGCCTCACTTCCATTTTTATGGGAGTGCCGGTAAAGTCAAAATTTTCCCTTAATCTTTTTTCAATAAATTTAACTAAACCTTCGGGAAGTTTTTCTTTTGATGTAGTGAGTAAATTGAATTTCGGCGGGCGGTTTCCTTCTTGAGTCAGACCGACAATTTTTGGTCGCGCGCTCATATTCTTTTTGCGATGGATTATGGCTTTATGTTGCAGAAGAGTTTTCTTTAAGAAATTTTTTAATTCTTCCGAATCTACGTAGCGATTTCTTTTTTTATTGACCAAAGCGGACAGATCAAGTATTTTTTTTATTTTTTCTCCGGTTTTTGCCGAAGCTGGCGCTATCATTGCCCAATTTAAATATGGAAAAAAACGATGATAATAATCAATATAGTAATTCATTGTCTGTGTATTTTTTTCTGGGATAAGATCCCATTTATTCGCGACGATGATCAGTCCGGCGTTGCTTTCCAGAATAACTTGAGATAAGTGTTTGTCTTGGATGGTTAATGGTTTGTCCACTTCGGTAACGAAAATAATAACGTCAGCTCTTCTTATCGCGTTTATACTTCTTTTTACTCCTATTTTTTCCAAACCGGATTCCACTCTAGCAGACTTTCTCATTCCGACAGTATCAATCAGAAGAAAAAGTTGGCCATCTTGTCTTAATAAAATATCTTGTGGCTCGCGCGTGGTAAAAGGCGCGTCGCTTACCAAAACTCTTTCTTGTCCCAAAAGAGTATTGAGCAGAGACGATTTGCCCACATTTGGTTTTCCGACAATCGCCACTTTGATTATTTCTTCGCCGTCGTTTTTAGAAATTTCTTCCAATGGGTTTTTGTTTTCTTTTATTTTCGCGAATATTTTATCCAAAAGATCTCCCGTGCCCATTCCCATAGAAGCGGAAACCGCGACAGGCGTTCCCAGATTCAATCGCAACCACTCCTTGTTTTCCGATAGCATTCTTAGAGAAGGAGTATCTGCCTTATTGCCGACTAAAATAACCGGTTTTTTTAACTTATTTAAAATTTTGGATATTTTTACGTCTTGAGGCATTAGTCCATCCCTCAAATCAACTACAAAAAGAAGCAGATGCGCTTTTTTTATAGCAATATCAACTTGTTTTCTTATCTCCTTGTCAATAATCTTAGAATCTTCTATGCCACCGGTATCAACAAAAATAAGCTCATATCCCTGCCAAAGGGCTCGGCCGTAATTTCTATCTCTAGTTGTTCCGGCTACGGGGAAAACAATCGCTTTTGGCCTCTCAATTAATTTATTAAAGAGAGTTGATTTTCCTACGTTAGACCGTCCGACTATAGCTATTGTCGGTTTATTTTCTATTTCTATCATACTATTAGCTTTAGCCCAATTATTAGGGGACGAGGCTTTATTCAATATTAGCTCCCAGTATTATTAAAAAATCTATAGGCGATTCATTGCTTATCGGAGAAGGAGTGTCAATATCAACTTGGGATGGGGTCGCCGGGTTTACAAGCCATGACGGTGGAGAAAAGGAAACATCGGCATTTAATTTTTCTCTTAAAATATCCAGTTCTTTTCTTCTCTTTCCTGCCGTAAGGTCGTAGATAATCGTTTTTTCGTAATCCTGCTCTATAGCGTTACAAATTTTAGTTACCTCGTATCCAAGACCTTCTATGTCTTTTGAAGTTTTTGAAGCCAAGCCATTTTTCTTTGTTCCATTTTGTACCTCTACTCTAAGTGGAATCGGTTTGTGTTCTTCCTTGGGCTCAGTACTTTCAAAAATATTTTTTATCATTGAATTAATTTCATCAAAATTACCGGTTTTGGGTTGTAAGACATAAGCTCCGTCAATATTTGCCGCCACTAAAAAATTACCTTTTTCATCGCTTATAACCTTGTTGATAATTGTGCTTGTGTCAATGCTCTCAATGATTTTTCTCAGTCTCATAATCTCCCACATTTTTAGGTTTGTGTCAATGGAGCTACTAATATCGCTGTAGATTCCTTGTAATTTCAGCGGATTGAAGATAGTGCTAAAAGAGAAAATTTTATCTTTCAAAGCTATTAAAATCTTTTGTTGGCGTTTGCTTCTGGCAAAGTCGGAAGCTTCGCCGTTTGAGCCGTGTCTTGAACGGACAAATTTTAGAGCCTTGTCGCCATCCATAACTTGCCAACCTTCGTTAAAAGTAAGAACTTGGTACTTTTCATCAAGAGTGGGGTATTGGTTGTCAACAAAAGCTCGATCCACGTAAACAGAAACCCCGCCCAACCGATCAACCAGCTTCTGGAATCCCTTGAAATCAGCCCTTATATAATAATGTATGGGAATCTTGAAAATTTGGCTAAGAGTTTTTGCGGTAGTTTGACTGCCACTACCTTTTTCTTTTGCCTCGGCAAAGGCGTTGATATTATTTACTCTTCGCCAGCCGTAGCCGTCGATGGGGACAGTCAGATCGCGTGGAATGGAAATCATTGATATCTTTTTTTCTTTTGTTTTTATACTCGCCAAAATCATGGTATCGGTAAGATAGGCTCCGTCGTGCCCCGCTCCGCCCATTCCCAAAAGAAGAATGTTAATGCGATCATCTCTTTCTCCTTCGAGCGACTTATCACCACTTCTGATTATTTGACCGATTTGTCCGACCCATTCCGCGATATTTTGAAATTCAGTATTTTCTAAGTTTTGGTTCATTCTGAAAAAAGGACGGAAGAGATTGCCGATTGAAGTCAGTTGGAAAAAGAATAAAGGAGTTATTATAGCTAAAACAACAGCCGATCTTATATAGAGCGGCCTTTTTTTTATTTCTTTTTCGTTTATTTTATCCAAGAAGTCAATTTTCATGCAACATCTTTTATTTTATACGCATTTTTTTATTATATACCAAATTCAAAAAAGTTAGAAATATTGCTGTTATTATTTATTTATTTTATAATTAATTAACAATATGACAAAAAAATTTTATCACACGGTCGCCGCGCTTATTGGCATGATAATCGGAGTGGGAATTTTTGGTATTCCTTATGCCATCAAAGAAGTTGGTTTTATTACCGGGTTTTTTTATATTTGGGTGATCGGCGCTATCTTGCTCATGGTTCATCTTCTTTACGGAGAAGTGACTCTGCGCACTAAAGGACAGCATCGGCTTGTTGGCTATGCCTCAATCTATCTCGGAAAATGGGGAAAAGTAATCGCCAGTATCACCCAAGTATTATCTTTTTGGGGAGCAATCATTGCCTATGTAATCATTGGCGGTCAATTTTTGGAAATGATTTTGTCACCCGTAATCGGCGGGAGCCTTATTGCTTATCAGCTTGTTTTTTGGGGCGCTTCATCTCTTCTTGTTTTGTCGGGTCTAAAGCTGGTTTCTTATGTTGAGTTTTTTATGACGGCTATTCTTCTTGTTGTTATAGGTGTAATTTTCTTTTTAGGCTTGCCTCATGTCTGGTATCCAAACCTGCAAATAACAAATATTCAAAATATTTTTCTTCCCTATGGGGTGATTCTTTTTGCCCTCGGAGGAGCGGCAGCGATTCCGCAGATGAAAGAAATGTTAAAAGGACAAGAAAAAAACTTGGAAAAAGCTATAAAATGGGGGACATTGATTCCTATTGTTATTACCATACTTTTCGCTTTTGTTGTTATCGGAGTCAGTGGAGAGAACACAACAATAGAAGCAATAAGCGGTCTTAGTGGAGCCTTGGGAAACAAAATAATTTTTCTAGGGGCGGTTTTCGGATTTTTGGCGATTGCCACTTCTTTTTTAGTCCTAGGTTTGAATTTAAAAGATACCTTTGAGCAGGATTTTAAATTAAATAGATTTTTAGCTTGGGTATTGGCTTGTTTTATTCCTCTTATAATTTTTTTGTTAAACCAACCCAATTTTATAACGATGATTGCTTTGGTGGGGGCGATTTTCAGCGGGTTTGAAGGACTACTGATCATTTTGATTTGGAAAAAGGCGAAAAAAATAGGAAAAAGAAAACCGGAATACAGTATCCGGATTTCCGCACTTGTAATTTATTTATTAATGGCTATTTTTATTTTGGGTATAGTTTATAAATTGGTTTTTCCGGAGATTGGTTAAAACAAACTTCATTTTGGGAAAATAGAAAAAATAATAAAAATGCATAGCCATAAAGCGCTGTGCATTTTTTTGGAAAAAACAAAATTGAAGGAAATCACTCTGGGGATACGCCAGATTGGTTTTTCGCCATCTCTAAGATGTTATGCAAAAGCATAGCCACGGTCATGGGACCAACGCCACCGGGGACAGGAGTTACCCAACATTTTTTTTCTCGAAAAGATTCAATATCAACGTCCCCGGTTGTTGATCCGTCGGGGAGATGATTTGTCCCGATGTCAATGATAATAGCCTCTTTGTTTATTATATCTCCTTTTAATAAATTCGGTCGTCCAAGGGCGATAATTATAATGTCGGCATTGCGGACAAATGGCTCGGGATCGGCAGGGGAAAGAGTTATTCGAACGTCGCTCCCTTTGAACATTTTTTGAAGAGGCTCGGCAAAAATTTTGCTATTGGCTAGAATGGCGATTCTTTTGTTTTTAATTTCTTTGTCAGTTGATCCTATTAATTCCATTATGCCGGAAATAAGAGGGGAGACGATAGTTTTTTTTCCGGAAAGTAATTTCTCAATATTTTTTGGATGAAAGCCGTCAACGTCTTTTTCCGGACTGATACTCTCTATAATTTTATTTTCATTAAATTGCGAAGGCAATGGAAGTTGGACGAGGATTCCATTAATTTTAGGATCAGCATTTAAATCTTTTATTTTTTGGATTATTTTTTCTTGCGGTTCGGTGGCAAAAAATAAATATTTTTCGAAGTGAATTCCAGCCTCTTTTGAAGCTCGTTCTTTTAAACTTACATAAAGATGTGAGGCTGGATCAGCGCCAACTAAAATAACGGCCAAGCCCGGGGTTATTCTGAGAGAGGAAATTTCTTTTTTTACACCGTCGCGGATTTCCGTGGCGATTTTTTTACCATCAATAATATTCATGCAAATACGGGAACACCCTTTTATGTGCCTTTTTTAGGCGATATTCAATTCCGGATAAAGGGGAAAATTTTGAGTTAGTTTAAGAACACGGTTTTTAATATCGGCAAGAAGATCTTCATTTTGCCAATTCATTACGGCCTCATTAATTAAGCTTGCGACAATTATCATTTCATTTTCTTTCATTCCGCGGGTAGTTATGGCCGGTGTGCCAAGGCGAATACCTGAAGGATCCATGGGGCTCCTGGGGTCGTCCGGCACCATATTTTTATTGACAGTGATGCCGGCCTTGTCTAAAGCGATTGTTGCCTCTTTTCCGGAGATATTTTTATTGGTGAGATCAATTAATAATAAATGGTTATCCGTACCGCCAAAACATATTTTATAATCCATTTTTTTAAATTCTTGTTCTAAGGTTTTAGCATTTTTTTTAATTTGCGCCGCATATTCTCTAAAGGCTGGCTCCATCGCTTCTTTAAAGGCTATGGCCTTAGCAGCAATATTATTTTCGTGCGGACCGCCTTGAAATCCCGGAAAAACTGATTTATCAATATCTTTAGCGAATTTTTTCTTGCACATTATCATCCCACCTCGCGGACCGCGCAAGGTCTTATGAGTTGTTGTTGTCACAACATCAAAAATTGGCACAGGGTTATTCATTTCTCCTGCGGCAATCAATCCGGCGATATGGGCAATATCAGCCATGGTGACGGCCCCAACCTCATCGGCAATTTCTTTTATTTTTGCGTATTCTATTTCTCGCGAGTAGGCTGAATAGCCGACTAAGATTATTTTTGGTTTATGCAAAATGGCCATTTTTCTTAAATCATTCAAATCTATATTTCCCTCGGCATTGGTTTTGTAGCGGACAAAATTAAAAATTTTTGTCATATAGGTAACCGGATGGCCGTGCGTCAAATGTCCGCCGTGAGAAAGATCCATACCCAAAACGGTGTCGCCTGGTTGCAAGAGAGCAAAATAAACAGCAATATTGGCAGGCGCGCCGGATAAAGGTTGAACATTGACGTGCTCGGCGCCAAAAAGTTCTTTGGCGCGAGAAATGGCTAGGTCTTCCACCCCATCGATAAATTCACAACCTCCGTAGTAACGTTTACCCGAATAACCTTCAGAATATTTATTAGTCAGAACGCTTCCCAGGGCTTCCAGCACAGCCAAGGAGACAAAATTTTCCGATGGGATCATTTCCAGCCCGTTTCTTTGACGGTTTATTTCTTTTTCAATTAAATTTGCGATTTCGGGATCGGTTTCTTTTAAATATGTCATAAAATTATAATTAAATTTAAAGATAATAAAATTGATCGGTTGTATAAAAAATTAGATCATATACTTTTTTACCTCGTCTTTAAATATTCGTCAATCACCGGTTTTATATTCGGAGCGCAATCTTCCGGTAGATTTTTGATATCAACCCAATCCCAGGCATCTATAAATTTTGCCGGTTCAATTTTATCCGAAATTCTTCTGGCTAAATAATGAATCAAAATAATTGTTTTGTCTTCGTGCCATAAAATCATCGGTTTTAGTGGTCGCACAATTTCGCAATCAATTCCCATTTCCTCTTTGGATCGTCGGATAGCCCATTCCTCAAAAGTTCCTGATTTTTCATAAATATCTCCACCCGGAAATTTCCATTCCTTTTTATCGCCATGTTTATTTAAAAGAACTTTGTCGCATTCAATAATTACCGGACCGGAAGCGATAAGCACATTTTCCAATAAAAGGTCTTTATTTTCGTCTTGCTTCATATTGAGTTAAAGGTTAAAGATTTAAAACTAGAGATCGTTCTCTAGGTATTTTACCATATAAGTGTTTTCTTTTTTATACCCTAATTTTTTGTAGTATTCTCTTACCCCAACGCCAGATATTACTGCTATTTTTTTTAGTTTATTTTTTTTAACTATTTTTTCCGCCTCATTCATTAATTTTTTTCCTAAACCAAGGTGTTGGCTGGCTCCCAGAAATGTTTCGTCTATTGGCACTAAGTGGCCAAAGGTATGAAGTTCTCTTATAAGGGCGGCGTCTTTAAGCTCTTTAAAATTATTAATAGTATTTATTGCAGTAATTCTTAAGCGTAGAAAGGCATACAATATTTTTCTGTTAAGCGACTCAAAACTTAAAAAATATTCTTTTCCGCCAGAGGCGAGGTATTCGGTAGTAAATAATTTGATAGATTTAAAATTTGATATTTGATTTTTTTGGTGTCCAACTTCCCGACATCTAATGCACTTGCACATTACTCCTTCGCCAAGCATTTTTTTCTGTAAAACTTCTCGCAAATTGGAGACCATGTTTCCCGATTCAATACTTGTGGTAGGAATATCTCTGATTAAACGATTAATACGAACGTAAATCGGAACAACTTTTTTCATTTTAATCAAAAGATTTATTAGTTGGGACTCTGTATAACTTTTGTATTCACCACTTTTCCACCATTTGTAAAGTTCGGATCCCTTCGTAACAACGCAAGGGTAGATCTTAATCATGTCAGGTTGAAATTTTGGGTTATTAAAAATTTCCTTAAACATTTTTAAATCCAGGGTCGGGGTTGATCCCGGCAGGTTTGGCATCATATGGTAGCAGATCTTAAAGCCGGCGTCTTTTAACAATTTGGTTGCCTCTATTGTTTTTGAAACATTGTGTCCGCGATTATTTTTCTGTAAAATAGAATCATAGACGCTTTGCACTCCCAGCTCAACTCTTGTGCATCCGAGCTCGCGCATTAGCCTTATTTCTTCAGGGGTGATAAAATCCGGACGCGTCTCAAGAGTGATGCCAATGATACGGTGTTTAGCTGTCTCGTTTATTTTTTGCGCCTCGGCCAAATTTTTAGTTTTTTTCTTGATTTTAGAATCAATATTGTTGGCTGTATCAAAGCATTTTTTTATAAACCATTTTTGGTAAGTTGGGGGCAGAGCCGACCATGTCCCTCCGATCACAATAATTTCCAGTTTGTCGGTCGGATGTCCGTTTGCTTCCAGCGCCTTAATGCGCGCGTTTACTTGGCGGACGGGGCTGAAGTCGCAGAGAATAGCTCGCATTACTGCCGGTTCATTGGATAAATAGCTTTTAGGCATATCCTTTTCTGTAGGGCAGTAAGCGCATTTCCCGGGGCAAGGATAAGGTTTGGTAAGAATCGCCACGGGAGCAACCCCCGAGATTGTCCTCACTGCTCTTTTTTTTAAGATCGCTTCCAGCTTTTCATTTCGTCCAATCTTTTTTTTCTTTAAAAGTTTTTGATAAATATTAAAAATTTTAGCGTTACCAGGGGAAGCCATTTTTTCTTTTCCCGCAACCTGACGCTTGATTTCGGCCAGTTCATCTCGTGTTGAAGGATTTTTCGCGAGAAGCTTATAAACAATTTTTTCCAGGATATTTTGCATTTTTTTGTGAATAAAAAAATATGAAGAAAGAAATAGAAAATGAATTATTGTTGAAGGTTAGCAATGATTACAATAAAATTGCCGACCGCTTTTCCCTAACCCGCAAAAAAGCGTTTTGGGGAGAAGCGGATACTTTTGTTAAGTATATAAAGGAAGGGGATAGAGTTTTGGATCTGGGTTGCGGTAATGGTAGATTATACGGATTTTTGAAGGAAAAGTCAATTGATTATACTGGTATTGATAATTCGGAAAAATTAATAGAAGCGGCTAAAAAGGAATGGGGAGAGGGCAATAGTCGCCGTTTTTACGTTGGAGATGTTCTTAATTTCGATGATTCTAAAAAATACGACGTTATTTTCATGATTGCTGTTTTGCACCACATTCCAGGGAAAAGATTAAGGCAAGAGGTTCTTGAAAAAGCGGGAAGGTCCTTAAAAGAAAATGGAATTTTGATTATGACTAATTGGAATTTATTCCAAAAAAGTTATTTAGCCCATGTTCTTAAAAATATCTTTTTAAAAATTATTTTTAGAAGTAAGCTTGATTTTTTTGACGCGCTTATTCCTTGGAAAAATTTTGAGACCGGGAAGGCGGAGGCGAGGAGGTATGTGCATGCTTTTACTTTAAGGGAATTAAGAGGTCTAGTCAAAAAAAGTAATTTTAAAATAATAGAAAATTTCTATTCAAACAGGGGAAGAAAAACTAGCCCCTGGGATGGATGGAACCTTGTCACAATAGCTAAAAAGTGATAAGTTTATATCTCTAAATATGAACTTGAACGATTATAAAAAAATATACATGATCGGGGTAAAGGGTGTGGGCATGACTGCTCTTGCCGAGATTTTTAATTCTAGGGGCAAGGAAGTGGTTGGTTCGGACACAGAAGAAAAGTTTTTTACCGATGAAATATTAAAAAAGAGAGGGATAAAAGTTTACGAAGGTTTCAATTTCGCCAATCTGGAAGCGGAAAAGCCTGAACTAATAATTTATTCAACCGCCTACGCGGAAAATAATTTAGAGTTGGCGATGGCGAAAAATAAAAACATACCGATTCTAAGCTATCCGGAAGCTCTTGGCTTGATTTCCAAAGAAGGGGAGTGTATCGCCGTTTCGGGTACGCACGGAAAAACGACAACAACGGCCATGCTTGGTTTTGTCTTGGCCGAGCTTGGAGCCGACCCCACGGTCGTGGTTGGTTCGGCTGTGCCGCAATTCGGTGGGAATGCTAGAGTTGGCAAGGGAAGGAATATTGTTGTGGAGGCTGATGAATATCAAAATAAGTTTTTGCATCTTGATCCTTTGGGAATAATTTTAACCAGTGTTGAATATGATCATCCCGATTTTTTTAAAACCGAGAATGATTATATTCTGGCGTTTCAAGATTTTATCAAAAAGATTCCGCGAGATGGATTTTTAACAGCGTGTTTTGATGATAAAAAAGTAGAAGAAATTTCCAAGGACGCTTCTTGCGAAATAATTTCTTATGGACTAAATAATGGAGAATGGCAAGCCCGCCTTCGTCAAACTACGGCGAGGCAAGCGAAAAATATTAAATTAGAAGGAGGGGAAACAATATTTGATGTTTTTAAGGGTAATGTTTCCCAAGGAACTTTTAAAACTAAACTTTTTGGCAATCATAATGTTTTAAACGCGCTGGCGGTCGTTGCAACAGCCTCACAGCTCGGTTATAGGCTGGAGGATATAAAAAGAGCGCTTGGCGGTTTTCTGGGAACAGTGCGGCGATTTGAGATAAAAGGGGAAATTGATGGAATTACGATTATAGATGACTACGGCCATCATCCGACTGAAATCAGGGTTACCTTAAAGGCTGCGAGAGAAAAATATCCTGAAAATAGAATTTGGTGCATTTTCCATCCACACACCTTTTCCAGAACAAAAGCTTTGCTTTCGGATTTTATTCAATCCTTTGATGACGCGGATAAAATAATTGTTCTTGATATTTACGGCTCGGCAAGGGAAAAAATAGGCGAGGTGCATTCCAGAGATATAGTTGAAGTATTAAAAAAACAAGGCAAAGATGCCCTGTATCTCGGGACAATTCCCGAGGTGGTGGATTTTTTATCCGAAGAGGTAAAAAGTGGCGATGTTGTTATTACAATGGGAGCAGGGGATGTGTGGAGAGTGGGGGAAGGATTGTTGAAGTGAAAAGTGAAAAATGCAAAGTGAAAAGTTACGGTTAAAGGTTTAAGGTTTAAGGTTAAAATAACGACAATTTTTAACTTTGGACTGTAACTTTTAATTTTTAACTTTACACTTTTAACTAATTTTTTAAGTTGCTTTCCCTCCCAAATTATGTTAATCTTCAATAACAATTAAAATTAGAAATAAAATTTATGCTAGATAAAGAATTGCAAAAATTAGGCTTGTCAGACAAAGAGGCAAAGGTTTATTTGTCTTCTTTGGAGTTGGGTCCCTCGCCGGTTCAGGTTATTGCTCAAAAGGCGGGAGTGAACAGGGCGACGACTTATGTAATGATAGAATCCTTAATCGGTCGTGGATTGATGAGCTCTTTTGAAAAAGGAAAAAAGAGATTTTTTACTGCCGAGTCGCCGGATCAATTAATGACTTTGCTTAAGAAAGAAGAGGCGGAAGTCGGGACAAAAATCAAACAGCTTGGTGATATGATCCCGGAATTGAAAATGATTTTTTCTAATGCCGACGAAAAGCCAAAAGTTAGATTTTTTGAAGGTATAGATGGTTTAGAAGCCATACGAGAAGATGCTTTGAACTCAAAGTGTGAGAGCTTAGAGGAAATAGTATCCTTAGACGAGTATTATAAGATTTTTCCTCCTGGTGATAATGATTTTAGGCATACTTTTTTAAAAAGAATAGGTAGTATTCCAATAAAAGTTCTTTATACTAGCAAAAGCGGTCCAATATTAAAACAGAAAGAAGGAGTGATTGAAAGACGTTATATTTCGCAAGATAAATTTTCTTTTTCAACGGAAATTGTTATTTATGGAAATAAAATTTCAATAAGTGTTTGCAGGGGTAAAATCATAGGAGTAATTATTGAAAATAAAAATATAAGTGATTCTCTGCGAGCAATTTTTAATTTAGTTTGGAAAGTCGCAGAAAAATACTAGAATTTAAGTAAAAAATAAGGAGCATTTAAAGATGATGCTCCTCCCCCTTCTCCGTAGGACGTTCATGCGGGGGCCATGAACGTCCCAGCTCATTGCCCGTCAGGACAATGAGCTGTGCGCGGAACCATAAAGCGCTTCATTTCTCGCCTCCTTTCCTTTATTTAAAACATAAAATAGAGAAAATGTCAAGTTTTGTGTGGTTGTTTGGTAGCTGATTATTTAAACTTATGCAAAACATTATCGGTCATAAAAATATAGTCAGTTTTTTGGAAAGAAGTATCAAAAACGATAGCGTGTCTCACGCTTATTTGTTTTGTGGAGCGAGAAAACTGGGCAAAAGGACAATCGCGGAAAATTTTTCAGAAATTCTGCTTCAAAAGACAATTGTCAATCATCCCGACATCCATTTTGTGGAAAGAGGATATAACGAGAAAGAAAATAAATTAACAAAAAACATCGGTATTGAGCAAATAAGGGAGCTGGAGCATAAATTATCCTTGAGCTCCTTTTTAAATTCCTATAAAATTGGTATTATAGAAGAAGCGGAGTTATTGAGTATTGAGGCGGCTAACAGTCTTTTGAAAACCTTAGAAGAGCCAACGGCAAAAACGGTGATAATCTTGATCGCTTCGAGCGTTAATTCTCTGCCCGCGACAGTGGTTTCCCGTTGCCAAGTTTTTAATTTTTTTCCGGTGGCCAATGAAGAAATTTATAAACACTTGATTGATCTGGGGGCCAAGCGAGACGACGCGCGGGATCTCGCCAGCGCCTCTTGGGGAAAACCGGGACTCGCGATTGATTTTTGGAAAAATAAAGATGAAGAGGGCGAGGCATCATTTTCCGATTACAAAAAAACAGCAACGGGATTGATTACGGCAATGAGCGCGGAAACTTTTACCGAGAAGATGAGTTTTTTTGAAAAAGTTTTTAAAGAAAAAAAAGATACGCAAGAGCTGATCACTTCTTTGAATAATTTTTTTAATGTCTGGCTTACACTTTTACGCGATATGGCATTGCTCCAAAATGGATGCCGAGAGTTGGTTTTTAATTCCGTTTTTGAAAATGAGTTAAAGAAAATAGCCGATAATTTTGACGGAAGTTTGTTTTTTAAACTGTCCCGAGAAATAAAAAAAGCCAGCCGATACCTTGGAGAAAATTTTAATCCGCGGCTTGTTGTGGAAAATCTGATGTTGCTATTATAGAATTTAACAAAATAAATGGTTTTCTCTGCGTCATTCTGAGCGGAGCGAAGAATCTCCCGCATATGCGGGCTAGAAAAGAATGTTGCGGGCATTCGCCCGAGATCCTTCACTGCGTTCAGGATGACGACCTGCATGGCAGGCTGAAGACCTATAAAATTTATGTGTTTATGAAAAAAGTCTATCTTCTTTTCTCCTTGCTCGCCATTTTGGTTTTTACCGGAGCAAGCTGTATCAGCCTAAAAGGATCAAGTGAAACAAGCGGAACCGGCGGAGTGTTTAAATCAATTGATAAGGCCGAAAAATGGCAACAAAAAATCGCGGTTTCGTCGGTCAAAGGCAATGTTAATATTGCCAATGTTGATGTTTCGGTTTTGGTCTTTGATCCGCAAGACTCAAAAACAATTTATCTTGGAACAGCAAACAATGGTCTTCTCTACACGCTTGACGGTGCGGAATCGTGGCAGAGGGTCGCCGGTTTGGCCTCCGGGAAAGTTAATGATATAGTCGTTGATTCAAAAAATAAATGCGCGATTTATGCCGCAGTTGGCAATAAAATTTTAAAAACAATAGATTGCGCTCGTTCATGGCAGGCGACTTATGTTGATTCAAGGGCTGAGGGAGTAATAACTACAATGGCGACTGACCTGGATAATCCTTCGGTAATCTACGCCGGTCTTGCCACGGGAGATTTATTAAAATCAGTTGATAGTGGAGCCAGTTGGCTCGTGGCGAATAGGTTTGACAGCGGTCTGGTAAAAATTTTGGTTGACAAAAAAGATAGAAAGATTGTTTACGCAGGAACAACTAAAGACGGAATTTTTAAATCAATTGATGCTGGAAAAACTTGGGTTGACCTAACCCCCAAATTAAAAGAGTTTAAGGGAGCAAAGACTGTAAGGAATATGGTTTCCGATCTTTCCAAAGATAATACTTTTTTGGCTGATACAAAATATGGGATGATAAAAACGACTGACGGGGGAGAAACATGGCAGGCGATGAATTTGTTGACCCCTTCCGGAGATGTGCAAATTTATTCTCTAGCCATCAATCCAAAAAATGGAAATGAAATTTATTACGGCACTTCTTCAACAATATATAAATCAGTGGATGGCGGAGCAAGTTGGGTGACTAAAAAAATGCCAACAGCGCGCGCTGCCAGCTATCTTTTAGTTGATCCCAACGAAGGTAATATTGTTTACCTGGGGACATTAACGATTAAGAAATAAAATATGGTCAATGAATTTCCATCAGAAGAGAGAAGGGAATTAATACAAAAAGAAAAAATTTTAGATTTTGCAAGATACCTAGCATTTGCTTCGGAATCTTGGGCAACCTTAGATTCAGATGATCTGGAAGATAAACAGAAACAAAGGGAAGTGGAAGAAAATATTTTACGAGAAATTCCTTTTTTGAAGTATATAATTCAGCATAATGGAACTTATTTTCGTCAAAAAATCAAAGAAAAGTCTCCTATCGGCATGATGATGGGCAGGTGGACTCCCAATCAAGAGCATGTGGAAAAAGCAAAAAAGGCAGAAGAGGAAACACGAAAGGAAATCATAGAACATTATTCAGAAATATTTTTAGGACAAAACGTCGATTCAATAATTGCATTAAAAGAAAGATTTGAAACCGGAGCTATTAAAATGATTGATTTGGGAATTTTTGAAGATGAAGATGAAAAAGTACAGGTAGCGACTGACATGGAAAATAGCATTAAGCGGGATGTAATAAGGCAGACACTAGAAAGAGTATGGTCTAAAATAAAGACGATGGATAAAGACAATTGTCACGAACTTGGCTTGAAGTGGGAGGGAGAGGGAGGATTGGAAGAGGTTTGGGAAAGATACGATTTTATAAACACTAAAAAGGAAGAAAAGTTTGAGGAAGATTATAACAAAGAATTACTTGAAATAGAAAAAATACTTGATACACTTCATGAATCATTGCAAAAAATAAAAGAAGCAATAGCAGTCTATTGTACGGATTGTCCCGTTTGTGAAAAAAAATTTGATGTTACTAATTACCCGCCTACTCGCGATAATCCTAATAGTCATACAGAATATAAATGCACAAATAAGTTTGGTCATACTGATTCTATAGATAATGAAAAGGTAAAATATTTAAGAGAAGCAGAAGACGAAAGAGATCTGATAATATCCGAGCTAGTAACTCAAGAAGGTGAGATTATCGCTCAATTGATGTTAACCGTTAAAGATAAAACTGAAGCAAGGAGAATACAAGATCATGTTTTAAAAGGGCAAATAAGACTATTGACGGGGAAGGAAATAGAGGGTAAGCCATGGCAAGGTAGGCCTATTGAGGAAATAAAATTAGTAGATTCATCTGCTCAGACAAGAGAAGGAGATGTAAAAAAGGATAAAAATAGAGAAGTTCCCGAAAAAAATAGAGAATTTGTTAGGGAAATTAATTTTTTAATTTTTATTGCTAATAATATTAGTGCATTGAAGGATAATCTCAAAAAAACAGAATTTGAAAATTTTACTAATAATTTAGATGGTAAAGATTCTAAAAAGATAAATAAAAAAATCGATAATTTTAAGGGATTAGTGGAAAGCTCCATAACAGACATAATTAAAGAAAATGAAGATGCGCAGAGCTATATAAACGAAGGAATGGCAACCTTGGAAAATGTAAGAGAAGGGATAATGAAAATTTTATCTAGTAAATTTAATGAAGAAAATAATGAGATAAATTGGAATGATATAATAGAAAAGGTATTAGAAAAATTTTAAAATAATTTGAAGACTATGAACAATTTCGTTGAAAAAAACAAAGAAGAGTTTTTAAAAGTTATTGAGCATTTTAAGTCGGAAATTTCCTCTTTAAGAACCGGACGAGCCCATTCATCTATTGTTGATAATGTAGTGGTTGAAGCCTACGGGACAAGAACACCGATAAGAGGATTGGCTAATATTATTATCGCCGATCCAAAAACCTTAGTCATTGAGCCATGGGACAAGGGATTGGTTAAAGATATAGAAAAAGGGATTTTGGCGGCAAATATCGGCATTAATCCGGTTAATGAGGGAACAAAAATTCGTTTATCAATGCCGACCCTTACCGAAGAAAATCGTAGGGATTTAATCAAGATTCTAGGGCAAAAATTGGAACAATCCAGAATAAGTGCCAGAAATGTTCGCGATGGAATAAAAGATGAAATTAACGAAGCGGAAAAAAATAAGGAAATTAGTGAAGACGAAAAATTCAGGGCGCAAGAAGAATTGGATAAATTTGTGAAAACGCAAAATGACGAGATAAAAGCGATTGGCGATAAAAAAGAAAATGAATTAATGACTATTTGAGTAAAATAAGAATTAAGTAAATTAAGCAAGTTAAGATATGGATGAGAAAAAACAAGGGGGAAGTGAATTAATGGATAAAATTGTCTCTCTCTGCAAGAGGCGTGGTTTTATTTTTCCCGGATCGGAAATTTATGGAGGGATGGCTAACTCTTGGGATTATGGTCCACTGGGAGTGGAATTAAAAAATAATATCAAACAGGCTTGGTGGAAGAGATTTGTTCAAGAAAGAGGAGATATGGTTGGTCTTGATGCCGCCTTAGTTATGAATCCAAAAGTTTGGGAAGCCAGCGGCCACTTGAAAAATTTTACAGATCCGCTAGTTGAATGTAAAAAATGCCATAATCGTTTCAGGGCGGATCACATTGAGGGGAAGACTTGTCCCGATTGCGAAGGAGAGCTTACTACTGCAAAACAGTTTAATTTAATGTTTAAAACCTTCATTGGTCCTGCGGAAGAATCCGCCAACGTCGCTTATTTTCGTCCGGAGACAGCCCAAGCGATGTTTGTTGATTTTCGCCAAGTTTTGGAAACCAGTCGCAAGAGAATCCCGTTTGGCATTGCTCAAATCGGCAAGGCTTTTAGAAACGAAATAACCCCGGGCAATTTTATTTTTAGAACACGCGAGTTTGAACAAATGGAAATAGAGTATTTTATAAAAGAAAATGATTGGCAAAAAAGTTTTGAATATTGGCTTGCCGAAATGTACGAATGGATGAATTATTTGGGTTTATCCAAAGAACATATTCATAATCTGGAAGTTCCGGATGGGGAAAGAGCGCATTATTCAAAAAGAACGGTTGATATTGAATATGATTTTCCGTTTGGAAAAAGTGAACTTTATGGTCTGGCTTATCGCACGGATTTTGATTTAAAAAATCATTCTAATTCAAGCGGAGTAGACCTAGTCTATACTGATCCGGAGAGTGGAGAAAAATACATTCCTCACGTTATTGAGCCGACATTCGGCGTTGACAGATCCGTTCTTGCCGTCCTTGTTGAGGCGTATTGCGAAGAAGAGGCGCCGACTACAAAAGAGGGAGAGACGGAAACAAGAGTTGTTCTAAAGATCCCAAAACATATTGCGCCGATAAAGGTGGCCATTTTACCATTGTCAAAAAAAGAAGAACTATCAAATGTTGCCAAAGAAATTTATAAAGAAGTGTCTAGGAATTTTTTCGCGGAATACGATGAGACACAAAGTATTGGCAAACGTTATCGCCGGCAGGATGAAATCGGCACGCCATATTGTGTCACGGTAGATTTTGATTCGCTAGAAGATAAAAAAGTGACTGTGCGCGACAGGGATACAATGGAGCAAGAAAGAATTGAAATAAAAGAATTGGTTAATTATTTAAAAAATAAATTTTAAATGTTTCAAAAAACCACACTTAAAAACGGATTACGTCTGATTACAGCTAATATTGAAGGGACAGAGGCAATAACCGCCTTGGTTTTGTTTAAGGTTGGCTCGCGATACGAGACAAAATCAGAAAATGGCATTTCCCATTTTATTGAACACATGATGTTTAAGGGGACGAAAAAACGGCCGAATACTCTTGCTCTTTCAAAAGATTTGGACAGAGTTGGCGCCGAATACAATGCTTTTACTTCGAGAGACTATACCGGCTACTATGTAAAAGTTGACGCGGAAAAACTGGAATTGGCTTTGGATGTTTTGTCCGACATGCTTTTAAATTCAAAATTTGAAGAAGGGGAACTGGAAAAAGAAAAAGGCGTGATTTCCGAAGAGATAAGAATGTACGAGGATAATCCGATGATGTTTATTGATGATTTGTTTGAAGAAAATTTATTTGGTAGCGATCATCCCTTGGGGAGAAGTATTGCCGGAACGGTTAAGGGAATCAATGGTTTTTCCCGAAAGAAAATGATTGACTACAGAGAAAAATATTATACTCCGAATAACACGGTTCTTGTCTTGACCGGCAATTTGAAAAATAAAAAAATCAATGAGCTAACGGAAAAATATTTTGGCGAAAATGGGAAAAAGGCAAAACCGGTTTTTGAAAAATTTGTTTATCCGGAGAAAAATAATCATCCCAAAATAAAAATTAAAAATAAAGAAACAGAGCAAATTCAATTAGCGTTGGGGTTTCCCGCTTATTCATATTTCGATCCCCAAGTTTATGCCCTCAATCTTTTGAGCGTTATTCTGGGTGGTAACATGAGCTCCAGGCTTTTTATTTCAATACGAGAAAAAAGAGGTCTTTGCTATTTTATCAGGTCGTACTCCAATGTATATGAGGATGCGGGTAATGTTGTTATCCAAGCGGGACTTGATAAAACGAGAATAATGCCGGCCATAAAAGCGATCTTGGAGGAACTGCAAAAGGTGAAGAAATTCGGTGTAAAAGAAGAGGAATTAAAGAGAGCGAAAGATTGTATTAAGGGAAGGCTTATTTTAAGTCTTGAAGATTCAAGCAGTGTTGCCGACTGGTACGCGAAACAGGAACTTTTAATGAAAGAGGTTTTGACGCCGGAAGAAAAATTGAAAAAGATTTTTTCCGTTAGTGGAGATGATATAAAAAAAGTCGCCAATGATATTTTTTTGGGTGAGAAACTAAACTTGGCTATTATCGGTCCGGTTAACGAAGAAGAATTTATAAAAAAAATAAATTTAAATTCTTTTTTATGAAACAAATCTTCATTGCCAATTGGAAGATGAATCTAAACGTTGAGGAGTCGCTAGATTTGGTTAAAAAAATAGACAGTTTGTTAAAGAAAAATAAAGACACTGAAAAAAATGACGTTGTCGTCTGTCCATCTTTTTTAAGCTTATGGGCAATAAATAATTATTTTAATCAAAAGAAAAGTAAAATAAAGTTGGGCGCGCAAAATATTTTTTGGGAAGAAAAGGGCGCCTTTACCGGAGAAATATCGCCGAAAATGTTGAAAGAAGTCAATTGCCAGTACGCCATCATCGGTCATTCGGAACGGAGAGAAAATTTGTGGGAAAGCGATCAAATGATAAATCAAAAAGTCAGAACCGCTTTAAAGTTTGGTTTAACGCCGGTTGTCTGCGTCGGAGAAACATTTGAAGAAAGGAAGAGAGGACAAAGAGATTCTGTCATAGGCAGGCAAGTCGGCAGAGCTCTTGAGGGCGTTAAAAAAAATGAGTTTAGGAAAATAATTATCGCCTATGAACCGGTTTGGGTTATTGGAATCGGCCAAGCGGTAGAGCCGGAAGACGCGGCTTATTCACACCACTTGATTAGAAAAGTTTTATTCAAATCTTATTCCGAAAAAATAGTGGCTAAAGACTTGAGAGTAATTTACGGAGGAAGCGTTAATCCTGACAATATTGATAGTTTTATCTGCCAAGATGGGATTGACGGCGTCCTTGTCGGGAGCGCTTCGCTCGAAGCGGATAAATTAGTGAAAATGGTAAAGAGTTTTTCGTGTCCGAAGAGAAAAAAATAGTTATCTAAAAAATATTTATGTCTTACGATATTATTCCGCTTGTAATTACGATTGTTTGCCTGGTGGGGATAATTGTTATTATAGTTAGAAAATTTCCGGTTTTAGCCTCCATTGATATAGAATCAATAAAAAGCGAGAGGGAAGCAAAACAAAAAGAAAAAATTATCGCTTCCAGACTTGAGCGAAAAGTGGAAAGTTTTAAGAAGGGAATTTTTTCTTTGATTATTCCGATAATTTTAAAAATAAAAAGAATTTTTAAAGAAAAATATAATAAAATATCAGATTGGGAAAAAAGACATGCTAAGAAAAAAATATCGCCGAAATTGACTCTGGAAGAAAAAGAAATTGAAATAAAGAAACTTTTTTTTGCCGCGGACGAATTGATCAAAGAAGAAAAGACAGAAGGGGCGGAGAAGATATTTATAGAGATAATAAGCCTGGATCATAAAAACGTAGAAGCTTATAAAAAATTGGGAAACCTGTATTCCGAGCAAAAAAACTACGATTATGCGATAGAGACTTTACAGTATATTTTAAAGCTCAATCCGCGCGATATAGAGGTTTTAATTGATTTGGGAATGCTTTTAAAGCAAAAGGGAGAGAATATGAAGGCGTTGAAGTTTTTTTCCAAGGCCGTAGAACTGGAGCCGACAAAACCAAAAAGCCTTGATTTTTTAACTGATATAAGTATAATAATAGGGAATAAAGAATTGGCCAAAAATGCTCTTCAAAAATTGAGAGAAGCTAATCCGGAGAATAAAAAAATAGAAGAATTTGAAGAAAGAATAAGGGATATTGGCTAGACCGACCAAGTTTTTGCTCGGCTAGTCTCGTAATCCAAAAACTTTACCATGAGTTGTTTTTTTGTTTTACCCGAATAGATTAAATGCCGATGTAGCCCCCGCAGAAGCGGGGCAGGTCAGTTGGTACCCCGCATTTGCGGGGCATGGTAAGGAGTCTATGTTTTATACGTATATTTTAAAATCACTGAAAGATGGACGAAGATACATAGGGCATACTAATAATCTTGAAGTGCGGCTTAAGTTTCATAATAACGGAGCAAACCCGTCCACAAAGAATAGACGGCCGTTGGAATTAGCTTGTTTTAAAGCATTTGATACTAAGTTGGAAGCGGCAAGATATGAAAGATATTTGAAAAGTTTAAAAGGTGGAAAACAGTTAGAATTAGAAATGAGTCAGATGTTAAAAAATGCCGATGTAGCTCAGTTGGTAGAGCAACTCCATGGTAAGGAGTAGGTCCGCGGTTCGAATCCGCGCATCGGCTTTGTAGAAAAAGCCATGGATGTAGCTCAGTTGGTACCCCGCATTTGCGGGGCATGGTAACCCCGCATTTGCGGGGGCGCATCGGCTTTGAAAAAAAGGGCAGGTACCGAAGTAGTCAAACGGGGCAGACTGTAAATCTGCTGGCTCACGCCTTCCAAGGTGCAAATCCTTGCCTGCCCACCATAGAGATAATGCCACCTTAGCTCAGCGGCAGAGCAACTGTTTTGTAAACAGTAGGTCCTCGGTTCAAATCCGAGAGGTGGCTCCATAAAATAATTTTTAAATAAAAATAAATTAATATTATGTCTCAAGACAATTTAATCAAAATGGAGTGTTCGGTCTGTCATCGCATCAATTATTTTTCCCACAAAAATAAAAAGACGATAAAAAACAGACTTGAGTTGGAAAAATATTGCAAGTGGTGCAAAAAACACACAACCCATAAAGAAACGAAATAACCCATAGTCAAATGGAGAATAAGGAAAGTCTCAAATTTCCTAATTTGATCATCTTCGCAAGCAGTTTTTGCTTGATGGTTTTAGAGCTCGTTGCCGGACGAATTATGGCTCCATATCTTGGGGTCTCTCTTTATACTTGGACAAGCGTAATAGGAATAATTCTAGGGGGAGTAAGTATCGGCAATTATTTGGGCGGACGAGTAGCCGATCGCAATCTGTCCAAAAAAGTTTTAAGCAGTGTTTTTTTTCTCGCCGGAATTTCCAGTATCGGGGTTCTTTATTCAGTGCCGTTTATTGGAAATCTTTTGGGTAAGACGGAGATGATCCCCATACCTCTCGCGACTTTTATTTTTTCTTTCTTTGTTTTTTTTCCCGCCAGTTTATTTTTAGGTTGCATTTCTCCGATGGTTGTTAAGTTTGATCTTGATAACCTCGAAAAGGCCGGTCAAACCGTTGGACGCATTTACGCCTTCAGCGCCCTGGGAAGTATCTTGGGGACATTTGCCACGGGATATTTTTTAATCTCTTTTTTCGGAACAAAAATAATAGTGATCGGAGTTTCGGTTGCCCTTGTTTTGATAAGTTTTTTTATTCTTATCTTTGGAAAAAGCGCCAAAGATTTTTTAAAAGAAAAAACAAATATTATTTTTGGATGCCTTTTGGTTTTTAGCTTTTTTATTCCAAAAAATTGCCAAGAAGAAACAAATTATTATTGCATTAACGCCCGAGCGCAAACTCTGGACGGTGGAGTTAATGGATATGTTTTAAGACTCGACCACTTAGTTCACAGTTTTGTCTACCCCGGCAATGAAGATGTTTTAACTTACGACTATGAAAGGTTCTATAAAATTCTTACGGATTATAGAATAAAACAAACCGGAGAAAGTAATTTTGAAGCGTTTTTTCTGGGTGGCGGGGGATATACTTTGCCGAGATATTTTGAAAAGATATACCCCGAGAGCTCTTTGGAAGTGGCCGAAATCGATCCCGGAGTGACAAAGTTCAACTATGAACATTTAAGTTTAAATCCGGAGACAAAAATAAAAACAACCAACGCGGACGCGCGAATGTTTTTAGCCAAAGCGTCGGCGGAAAAAAAATACGATCTTATCTTTGGCGATGCGTTTAATGATTTTGCCGTGCCTTATCACCTGACAACACTGGAATTCGGAAAAATAATAAAAGAGCATCTCGCCCCGGATGGATATTACGCAGTGAATGTGATTGATAATTACAAATACGGAAAATTTGTTGGATCATTTTTGAAAACAATGCGAGAAATTTTCCCTTATGTTTATCTCGCGCCCCTTGCGAGTAACTGGGAAATAGATAAAAGAAATACTTTTGTCATTTTAGCCGGAGAGACGGAATTGGATATAAATAAATGGGGCGAGGTTTTATGGACAACGGCGGAAGCTGGGAGCGGAGACGAAAGAGATTCGCCGGAGGAAATCGGATATTTTGCCGAGAATGAAGAAGTTACAAAATTTTTGGAAGAAAAAAAGGCGATTGTCCTAACCGATAATTACGTTCCGATTGACAATTTCCTCGCGCCGGTTTTTAATTCTATACAGTAAGATAGCGCGAGCGTATTCTCTTTTTTTACATCACCTTACCGTGATAGCAGAAGTAATTTTAGAAATAATCAAAATCCTAAATCCTAAGCACCAAATCCTAAACAAATCCAAATATCAAATGACCAAAATCCAAAACAGGCTGATCTAACTCGTCATCCCGAGCTTGTCGAGGGATCTCACCCCTTACCACAATTCACTGTATGAGATTTCTCGACAAGCTCGAAATGACAAAGGGGAGATATTTGAATTTCGAATTTAGAGTTTATAGCATGGGAGCTTAGCGAGGTTAGTGTCATGTTTTTTCCTCCCGCCAAAGCCATGGGGGTGTAGTTCAGTGGTAGAACACTGGTCTCCAAAACCAGGGACGAGGGTTCGATTCCTTCCGCCCCCGTGGCATCGGCAGGTAGGGAAAAGAAGCATTGTGGGTTCGATACTTACGGGTTACTGTAATTGTGTAAATATCAAAATAAAAAACGCTTCTAAAATGAAGCGTTTTAAGTTTCTATAATTTACGTATTTTATTCTTCGCAAAAGACAAAATTGCCATTTTCCTTGTTGAAGAAAAAACTTCTGCTCCATTTTCCGCCATAATGTTCTTTTAGCACTTCCATCACTTTTTCTCCACTTTCCGGGGTTTGAATAACTAAAATTTTATCTTGATTTTTATTTCCCGAGACAACGCCATAAGTTAAATCAAAGATGATAGAGAAGGGTTTTTTGTCGGGAACTTTAAATTCGATCAAACCGACACTATGGTATTTTCCGGAGTAGTTTACTTTATTTAAAGAACTGTTGCTTCGCGTGTCGCTATATCGGCAGGGGGGGGCGAGGTCGAAAAAAGACTCTTCGCCACCAAAATTTTCTGCTAGCTTTCGGCCGAATTCTTGAGTAGCATCCTTGCAATGATTTCTGTAATCATCGGCGGCCATAGAGTTTAAAACAAAAACACACTGTTCCGTAGCTTCTTCTCCAAGGAGCGGGGAGATTTGTCTCTTCAATGTCTCTAAGTTTTTTTCTGAAGTCAACGATATTTCCAGTAAATTGAATGGTTTTTCTTCATTTTTATGGTCAATATATTGTTCAGGGTTCATATTTTTGCGTAAATGATTAAGTAATTATAGCACACTTAAATCGTAATTTAACTCTTGTCAAGGAAATTTGCCATTGACAAGTGAATCTTTCCGTGTCATAATAAGATATCTTAACTAATCATTGGCCGTATTAAAAGGCCAACGACTCGAATCTCTTGTGTCAATTTGTGGCCCAGCGGAAAATCGGGTCACATTTTTTTATGACACAAACAAATAATGTTGTGCCTAGCTTTAACGCGCTAGGTATTGCTCCCGAATTACTCGGGATTTTAAACCGTCTGCAGTTCAATTCTCCAACGCCGATTCAGCATCAGTGTATCCCCGCCGCTTTGGATGGAAAAGATATTGTGGGTATCGCTCAAACCGGCACGGGAAAAACTTTGGCTTTTGGCGTACCTATGCTTCAATTGCTTAGCCAAAATAATGGCCAAGGATTAATCCTTTTGCCTACTCGCGAATTAGCTTTGCAGGTAAATGAAGTACTTCAAAATATTGGCAGAAGTTTTGGTTTGCGTACCGCGGTTTTGATCGGTGGCGCTTCCTCTCACGGACAGATTATGGATATCCGTCGCGAGCCTCATATTTTAGTTTCCACTCCGGGAAGATTGATTGATCTTGCTCGCCAAAAAAAGCTTTCCTTGAAAAAAGTGAATATGGTTGTTTTGGACGAAGCTGATAGGATGCTTGATATTGGTTTTATGCCGGCTATAAAACAAATTTTTGGGATTCTTCCACGCGAACGCCAAACTTTGATGTTTTCGGCGACTATGCCTAGCGCGATCGCGGAAATTGCCGCGCGCTATATGAAAATGCCCTTACGCATTGAAGTTGCGCCTTCGGGCACCGCCGCGAAAAACGTGGAACAAGAATTATTTATTATTTCCAAAGAAGCAAAAATTCAACTTTTGGATAAAATTTTATCCGATACGTCCGGAACAGTTTTGGTTTTTTCCCGCACAAAGTTCGGAGCAAAAAAAATCACGACCAATGTACGCGCCATGGGACACGCGGCTATCGAAATTCATTCCAATAAATCTCTCGCTCAAAGAAAAGCGGCTCTTGAAGGATTTAAGTCCGGAAGATTTCGCGTCCTTGTAGCGACCGATATCGCTTCTCGCGGTATTGACGTTAAAGATATTTCGCTTGTCGTAAATTATGATTTACCCGACAACGCCGAAGGATATATCCATAGAATCGGACGAACCGGCCGAGCTGATAAATTCGGCAAGGCGGTCTCGTTTGCTACTCCGGAAGAACGTCGAGATGTTAGAGATATTGAACGCTTGATTAAAAAAACAATTCCGGTTTTGGCTTTGCCTATCCTGCCACCTCGTCGCGCGGTTTACGTTGGTGTTGATAGGGGAAACAGTAGAGGTCAAAACAACAGGCCTTTTAATGGGCGAAACAGGAATAGAAATTTTGGTCGTCATCAATAAAATAAATCGCTGTATAATAATATTAGTAATGCCTAACAATAAAAAGATGCTTAAAAGTATCTTTTTTGGTATACTGAATATAGTTTATATTTATAATAAATTATTAAAAAAGTATGCCTAAAATAAAAATTTTGCTGTTTACTGTTCTTTCAGTTTTACTAACTATGGGCGCCGGTTGCAGTGACGACATGCCTGAAGATCAGAGAGTGGATTACGAAGAAGATATTAAGCCGATAATTGAAACAACCACTAAGCCAAAAGTGCGGGGTAGCTGTAATGTTATTGATAGTAAAGGCACTTGCGTTGATTTTATTGGAGAAGTGTTTACCGAAGAAAGAATGAAATTATCTTGCGTGGAAGGAAAATTTTCTCTTGACGCTTGTCCTTATTCCGATTTAGGTGGATGTCAAGCGACCGGAGGGACAATCACTGAAAGTATTATTTGGTCGTATGCGCCGATTACACCCGAAGAGGCTGGCTATCAGGCGAAATCTTGCAATGCTTTGGGAGCGGGAAAATGGGTGACACCAGCAAGCCTTTTGGGAAATTAAAATGTTTTAGATTAAACGGCGCCTTGAAGGTTCCGGTAAATTAAAATTTATTTATGCGAATCGCAATGAATGTTACTAGAGATTATCTTGGCGGGATAGGCACTTCCAATGTTAATTTATTGACTTTTCTAAATGGAACAGGTAAGGGAGTTATTGGGATTGAATTAAACGCTCGTCGCCACATGAGAGGAGCGACTTCTTTTTGGCATCTTTCTCCCGATTGGTTTGAGCAACATATTTTTAATATTCATGATCTTCCCTTGAATAAGGCGTTGGAGAGGGCAAAGAGTTTGAAAGACGTAGAAAAGTACTATCGGCCGATAATCAGTATGGTCAAAAAAATTTTAAGAAGAGAAATGCCCGACGTTTTATTTTTAAACGGAACTTATTATCTGCCATGGATAATATCTATTGCCGCTCACGAATTGGGAATACCGATAGTTTTGCGGTACGCCGGAGTATTGTCTTTGGAAACTTTTAAATTTAAGCCAAGAGAGAGAAGCATTTTTTTAGCGATGGAAAAATCTTTCAGGAAAAGAGTTTTTTCTTTTATCTTCCCGTCCCAGCTTTGTCGAGACGTCGTTGAAAAAAAAGTTTACAGAAGACCGATAGAAAGAGCTTATGTTATTCCCAATCCGGTAAATACTCCCAAAATAGATATAGACAGATCAGTCGAAAGAAGAATCGCCGCTGTTGGGAGATGGGATGCTATTAAAAATTTCAAGGCTTTTTTTGATGTGCATAAAATTTTGAAAAAACAAAATTGGGATCACGTGGCCACTTTTGTGACTAAACGCGAAAAAATAAAAAATATTCCCAAGACAATAAATTTATTAGCGCCGATGCGCCAGGAAGGTCTTTATCAATTTTATAAATCGCAGGGTTTGATTATTGCGCCGTCTCTTTTTGAGACTTTTGGGAATGTTCCGATGGAAGCGGTTTGTCTCGGTATCCCCGTTTTAGTCAGCGACAAGATGGGTTGCGCAGATATTTTGCATATGGCCGGGCTTGATAATATGGTTATGTCTTTTGATAATTTGAAAGAAGTAGCGATAAGAGCAAAACAACTTTGCGGCCAAGAAATATTACCTAAACAGTTAAACAATCTAAGAAAAACACTTGATCCAAAAACAATAAACGAACAGGTTGTCGCGGTTATGAGAGAAGCCGCGGGGAGCATATAAAATATATTACAACATTGGAGATAAAAAAGAGCCGGAAGAGCTCTTTTTCTTTTTTAAAATGTTTTTTTATGCTATAATAAATGAATTATAAATACTATGGGGGAAAAGAAAAACACAAAAGAAATTTTGGTTAAAAAAGAGGATAAGAAAAGTTTTGACGAACTTATTGAGGCGAGCATAGAGCAAACTAAAAAAACTCAATTAGTGCGCGACTTGAAAGAATTGGAAGGACCTCATTCAATCACGGATTTAGTTGCTTTGATTGTTAAAAAAGCGTGGGAATCATCCGCTTCGGATATTCACATTGATCCTCAACCAAGTTCGGTTTTAATTCGCTATCGCATAGATGGCGTTCTTCATGATGTTCTTTCCTTAAAAAAAGAACTTCATCCTCTTATTATTTCTCGCATAAAAGTTTTAGCCGGTCTTCGCACTGACGAACATTTTATGGCGCAAGACGGCAGGTTTAAGGTAATTGAAGGGACAAATGAAATTGATCTTCGCGTTTCCATTATTCCAACTTATCACGAAGAAAATGTGGTCATGAGGCTTCTTGTCGGCGAAGCGCGCGCTTTGGATTTGATTGAGCTTGGTTTTTCCGCTCGCGATTTGGATATTTTGCAGAGATATATTAAAAAACCATACGGAATGATTTTGGCGACAGGGCCGACCGGATCGGGAAAAACGTCAACGCTTTATTCTATTCTAAAAATTTTAAATTCAAGAAATGTTTCCATTGTCACAATAGAAGATCCGATTGAATATTCTGTCGCCGGTGTCACTCAAATCCAAGTCAACACCCAAACGAATCTTACTTTTGCCGCCGGTCTGCGTTCGATCGTTCGTCAAGACCCAAATATAATCATGGTGGGAGAAATTCGTGACGAAGAGACTTCGGGCATCGCTATTAATGCCGCTATGACCGGACATTTATTACTTTCCACTATCCACACAAACGATGCGGCAACAACTTTGCCCAGGTTGCTTGATATGGGCGCGGAGCCTTTTTTAATCGCCTCAACGGTAAATATAGCGATTGGCCAGAGACTCGTTCGTCGTCTTTGTGAAAAATGCCGGAGTCAGTATACTCTTACGCGTGAAGAGACAGCTTCTCTTTCCGCCGTTATTCCCAATGAATTATTAAAAAAGTATAAAAGTTTTTGGAAAGAAAACGGTTGTAGTGCTTGCAACAATACCGGATATACAAAAAGAAGCGGTATTTTTGAAGTACTTGAAGTGACAGAACCGATCAGAAGGCTTATTATGCGCCGAGCTAATGCCGATGAAATCAGGGTTGCCGCAAAACAAGGGGGGATGACCACCATGCTTGAAGACGGTTTTAATAAGGCAGTTGCCGGAGTTACTTCCATCGCAGAGATATTGAGAGTAATCCGCGATTAATAATATGGATTCAAAAAAATCATCAGTGACTGAAAAAAAAGAAGAAGTCAAAAAAATCGCAAAAATTAAAACCGTCAAAGAAAAGAAGGTTTATTTTTTGAGTGTTAAAATTAGAGATAAAATTTTATTAGCTAAACATCTATCAGTTATGCTTGAAGCCGGGATACCACTAAGAGAAGCCTTGGAGACACTTCACGAACAGACAGATTCAAAATCATTAAAATATATTTTAGGAATTGCCGTTAAAGATTTATCGGGCGGACAAGTTTTGGCTTTTAGCTTAAATAAATTTCAAAAAATATTTGATCCGTTTTTCGTTAATTTAGTGAAGGTGGGGGAGACCTCCGGAACGCTTCAGTCAACATTGAAATATTTGGCGGCCCAGCTTGAAAAAACCCAAGACCTCCAAGGTAAAGTCAGAAATGCTCTTCTTTATCCCGCGATAGTTTTTTGCGGGGCGCTGGGGGTCGGGATATATTTAGGTTTTTTTATGTTACCGCAGTTGTTACCCCTCTTTTCTTCAATGGATTTGAAATTGCCCTTTACCACTAGAATGCTCTTGGCCGGAGCAAACGGTTTTTCGACTTATTGGCCGTTTATTTTAGCTTTTTTGATAGTCATCTCTGTGGTTTTTGTTTTTCTTTTTAGAATAGAAAAAATAAAAATAATTGTTCACGGTTTTTTTATCAGATTGCCGATTTTGGGGAGGCTTTTTAGAGAAATACAAGTTATGCAATTTTCGCGCGTTTTTGGAATTCTTCTTTTGAGCGGGATTAAAATAGTTCCTGCTTTAAAAATCACTGCCGACTCGTTGACCAATCTTGTTTATAAAAGAGAAATTAATAGAATAGCGGATTTGATTGAGCGAGGAGAGGCGGTCGGTGGACAATTATGCAAGCTAAAATTATTATTTACCAAAACTTCGGCAAACATGGTTGTGATAGGAGAACGCACCGGTCGTCTCTCGGAAAGTCTGACCGCTTTGGCTGATTTTTCAGACAGAGAAATAGATACCATGACAAGAAATTTGTCTACCATGATTGAGCCGTTTGTTTTGATGCTTGTCGGAATAATGGTTGGCTTCGTGGCTCTTTCCGTGATTACGCCGATATACCAGTTAACTCAAAGTTTTTCGGGTTGATTATATTTATGAAGGAGCCCTTTTTGGGGAGTATTAAAAAAAATCGGGGGTTTACCCTGATAGAACTTTTGATTGTTTTGGCAATCGGAGCCATGGCCGTAGGATCATTGGCTCTTTTTGGCAATCAATTTGTTGTTACGCAAGAACTTGAAAGAGCCGTAGAGCTAACCAAGAATGAATTAAAAGCGGCTCAAGCTGATTCAATTTCCGGGACATCGGATTCTGTTTGGGGTGTAGCGATTTTCCCAAATTATATTGTTCGTTTTCAAGGGGAAAATTTTAATGATCGTATCCAGGCATTTGATCTTATTACCAACTTCAGTAGCGCGCTTTTAATTTCTTCCGGACAAGAGGAAGTGCCAAGTGAAATTATTTTTCATCGTCTTGATGGGATTCCGGAAAACCCGGTAGAAATTACTTTTACTTTAAACAATAAAACAAAGATGATTAGTGTTAATAGCCAAGGCTTGATTTCAAACGAATAATTTTTATGAAGAAAATAAATAACAAAGGACAATCCCTTTTGGAAGTTATTCTCGCGCTTGGTCTCTTTGCTGTCGCCGCAGGAACAGTTTTTGTTTTGCTTGGTAGTCAATTTAAAAGTTTGGAAATAGTTCGTGATGGAACCCAAGCGATATCTTTAGCGGAAGAGGGCTTGGAGGGCGCAAGAACCATTCGCGATCGTGATTGGGATCTGCTTGCTTTGGGAAATCATGGCTTAAAAATATCCGAAAATAAATGGACATTTGAAGGGGAATCTGACGTAAATGAAGATGGCTATACTCGCTCTATTTCAGTTTCCGAATTAGGAGTAAATGAGAGAATGATTACCTCAACAGTAACCTGGACTCCCAGTTATTTAAGAAATCAGACAATTACTTTAACCAGCGTTTTGTCTAATTGGCGAAATCTTTTTGAGCCGTTGCTTTCGGGAGATTGGAGCAATCCGCAAACACTCGGGAGTGTTGATCTTGGAGCAGGAGAATCCGCGACTTCTATTGCGGTTAGGGATAAATTCATCTATCTGACCGCGACAGCAAATGATTCAAAAAAAGCGGATTTTTTTATTGTTAACGCAACTAATGGCAATAATCCTCTTTTGGTCAGTTCCCTAAAGACTGGTGATGGTTTAAATTCAGTAGCTATTAGCGGAAATTACGCTTATGTTGCCAACATTAACGGCAATCAATTGCAGATAATTGATATTTCCAATACAAATAATCCTCTTCTTGTTTCGTCGGTTGGTTTTCCTGGGAATACTGAAGACGGGTTAAGTGTGGCTATATTTGGACAATATGCTTATGTCGGTTCAGAAAAATCAAGTAGCCAAGAGTTTTATATTGTTAATGTTTCAAATCCGGCTAATCCCAGCGTCGTTGGCTCACTTGAAATTGATGCTAATGTCAACGACATTGCCGTTTTTGGCGAAAGAGTATTTTTATCAACAGCTAAGGATTCAGGAGAATTTATCGTCGTTAACGTCAGTGATCCGGTTAATCCCGTAATATCAGCATCGCTGGATATTTTGGGAGCAACCGAAGACGGAAAGGGGATATATATTAATAGCCAAGATAATAAAGCATATTTAGTTCGCACTGTCGGCGGAGATCATGACGAACATCACGAGATCGCTATTATCGACGTTTCAAGCGCGGATAATCCTACTCTCCTTGGATCATCAAATTTTGGCTCAAGTGTTAATAGCGTTTTTGCAGCTGATAGTTTGGGGTTTTTTGCCACATCGTATTCCAACGGAGAATTTCAAATTTTTAATGTTTCCGATCCGTCAAATATAATTGCCTATAGTAATCTGAATTTTTCTCAAATTGCGACAGATATCGCCTTTGAAGATAACACAGTCTATGTTTCAGTTCGATCTAACGACGCTCTTAGGATAATCACTTCGCAATAAAATTTATGCCGTCAAAAAAAGAATTAAAATCCACAGGGTCGACCCTTATTGAAACGTTAATATATATCGCTCTAATCGGTCTTATTGTCGGTAGTATTGTTCTTCTAACAAGCGCCGTTTTAAATAGCAGGGTTAAGACCAGATCATCCCTGATTCTGGAAGAAAATATGAGATTTGCCATAGATAGCATAAAAAGAAAAGTTTTTTCAGCTTCAGGTATTTCTTCGCCGATTATCGGTGTGGAGGATGATGAGTTAACAATCACGATGACTGATCCGACAAGAAATCCCACGATTTTTTCTTTGGTGAATGGCGTAATTATGATAAAGGAAGGAAATGCCGAGACAATCGAAATAACTTCAGATGAGGTGGAAATAACCGGCCTGTCTTTTGTCGGACTTGATAGCGATCCATCTTCCGTGAAAATAGAAATGGTCGGTGAATTACGCGGAGCGATTGGTAGAGCGCAATCAAATTATTCCTTAAGTGATACGGCGGTCATTCGTCGTTAACTAGACCCACTGAACAATAATCCTTTCTACTGCAACTTGTAATTTTGGCTGTAAATTGTTCAAATCTCGTCGAGGTATTACCAATATCCCTCCTCGCTTTTCACAATTTTCGCCTAAAATTACTGCGTTTCGTAACGAAAGATTATTATTCAGCGGGTCTAAATTATGATCAAGAAGCTAAATCAAAATGGAGCGGCCATGATTATATCAGTTTTGATTTTATCGGTAGTGATGCTTAGTATGGCTTTAACCGGGACTTCTTCCTTTATGCGCGAAATACAAATTATTGAAGCGGCCAAAAATAAAAAAATTTCTTTAAGCGCGGCAAACGCTTGCATTGAACTTGCCATTGATAGACTAGGAAGAAATATTAATTATCAAGGAAGTGAGACAATAAATAACGGAACGCTTCTCTGTAATATTTTAGCTATTAATCCGGGCCCGCCATGGACAATAAAAGCGGAGGCTTCTCGAGGCAATCAATCCGCGAAAATGCAGGCGGTCTTATCGTCACGTTTACCGGTCGTTGTTGATTCGTGGGAAGAAGTGGAAGATTTTTAAAAAAGTTTTCCACAGATATAATATTATTTTTCCTTGTAATGAGGTATAATATATTAATTATAAATAATGTCCATCTTTTTTCTTTCTGCCACTTTTAAAAGTAGCAATCAGAAAATTTTGATGGCGCCTAATTAACTATGATGAAAAACAAAGGTTTTACCTTGATAGAGCTACTTATCGTAATAGCTCTTATCGCGGTTATCGCCGGAGCGGTGATCATTGCCTTAAATCCGGCAAGACAATTTGCTTCAGCGCGTAATTCTCAACGTTGGTCCCATCTTCCGGCCATCTTGAACGCCATTCAGCAGAATACAGCGGAAAATCAAGGAACATTTACTTGCGCCGAAGGAGTTATTCCTATTGTCGCAACTGCTGTCTCGGTAGCCGGTTACGACATCTGCGCTTGTTTAGTTCCCAACTACATGTCATCATTACCATTTGATCCTTCAGCAGGTTCATATACCAGTTGCGCTGATTATGATACGGGATATACTATCATTAGAGATGGAGACACTGGTCGGGTAACTCTTACGGCCGGGTCAGCTGAATTAGGGGCGGCTATCAGTTCCACACAGTAATTTTTTTAAAAAAAGAAACTAAAAATCGGATGCCTTAAAAGCGTCCGATTTTTATTATTTCGTAATTTAATCTATAATTAATGAAGGTAGTATTAAAAAATAATTTGAAATGAAAAATAATACCAAAAAAACATTAAAGTTATATTGGCATGAGGCCAAAAAACATAAGATTACCGGCCTCATTCTTTTATTTTCTTCAATTTTAACAGCGATTGTTGAGGCATTCATCCCTTTTTATTTTTATAAATTTAATTATTTAAGTTAGTCCAATGAAATACATAATAGTAAAAGATATAACAAAGAACAATCTGAAAGGATTTTCAGTTAAAATACCATTGCAAAAATTGGTTGCTATTGTTGGTCCGAGCGGAAGCGGTAAATCCACCTTAGTTCATGAGGTACTATATAATAATTCGATCAAGAACAAATGGGATATAAAAAATCTACCGAAGGTTGTTGATATTCTTGAGCAAAAAGTAATTCTTCCAAGGGATACAAAATTGAGTTTGGGCGAATTTAATTTTGATAAATTAAAAAAGAAATTGGACATGATTCACAAGGAAGATTTGTTGATAGTTGACGAGCCCTGTGCTGGATTTTGTGAAAAAGAACGAAAATCGATTTTAAAAATATTGAAAGATAAGGTTAAGCAAGGATATTCAATAATCGCAGTTGAACATAACAAGGAAATAATTGCTAATGCTGATTATATAATAGAGCTTGGTCCAGGTGCTGGACGATATGGAGGGAAATTGATTTTTGAGGGAAACTTAACTGAATTTAAAAAGTCCGGTACTATTACAGCCGAATATGTTTTTAATGTAAATAAAGACTTACTTAAACATGAAACTATCAAGAAGGGCAAAGTAGTTACAATTTCAAAAATATCCGCTAGAAATTTTAACAATTACAGTTTTATATTTCCGCTCATAAGTATAGTTTGCCTAACTGGCTGTTCAGGTTCTGGCAAGTCAACATTATTGGATGTCACTTATCGTGCTTTATTTAAAGGAAAAAATGCATGGAAAATCAAATTAAAAACGGTCAATGTTGACGGTAAATCAAATGTGCGCAGGTCATTTATTGTGCCCCAATCTCCAATCGGAGATCATCCATCAAGCACGCTCGCGACCTATGCAAAAGTTTGGGACAACATAAGAGAAATTTTTGCAAATGAAAAATTATCAAAGCAATTAGGATTAACAAAGTCCGATTTTATTATTTCTAATAGCATTTTAGAGTCAAAAAATGATTTTTCAAGAGATGTTTTAAAAGTTTACTATAAGGGTAAAAACATTGAAGAAGTCACAAATATGACAATTGATGAGGCATTAGAAATATTTAAAACAGATACCCTAATAGTAAGAAAATTAAAATTTTTGCAGGAAGTAGGTTTGGGCTATTTGGTTCTTGGACAAAAATCAGGTTCTTTAAGCGGAGGAGAATCCCAGAGAGTAAGAGTCGCAAATATTCTTTCAAAAAAATTAGGTGATAGGACTGTTTACATCTTTGATACTCCGACGAGAGGTTTGCATCTTAAGGATATTCCAGTCATGGTAGATATTTTTAGAAAAATCATAAACAAAAACAATACAATTCTAATAGCAGATAATAGAGAAGAGATATTTCATTATTGCGACTATCGGATAAATCTTTAAAAAATTTTCTCCAAAACAGAATTATTTAAAAAACCGGATGGTTTTATAAAATAGAATAATCTTATGATGAGAATAACAATTTTGGCTGTGGGAAAAATCAAAAAAGATTATTTTCGTGAAGCGATAGGCGAGTATTTAAAAAGATTGAGTCCGTACGCCAAGATAGATGTTGAAGAAATTGAAGCAGAGCCTTTTAAAAGAGAATCGGATAAAGATAAAGCGAAAAAGATAGAAGGGGAGAAGATCTTGAAATTTTTAGAGAAAAATGAGGGAAATATTATTATTCTGGACGAAAAAGGAAAAAATTTTTCTTCTCATGAATTCGCAGAATTTCTTGAAGATAAAAATGAAAGAATTATTTTTGTAATCGGGGGAGCGCTTGGATTTCATGAAAACATTTTAGAAAATCCATATCGAAAATTATCCCTTTCCAAAATGACTTTTCCTCACGAAATGGCCAGAATGATCCTCTTGGAACAAATTTATCGAGCATCGGCGATTATGAGTGGTAAAGAGTACCACTACTAGAAAAATATTCTTAGTAGATTACTCTATTCTGTGATATAATTATCGCAGAATAACGGCAGAAAGATTTATGAAAGTATCCATAGTTGTTCCCGCCTACAATGAAGAAGGATTTCTTCCCCGATGTTTAAATTCTATTTTTTCCAGCGATTTGCCGGATAATTTTGAAGTTATTGTTGTAAATAATGCCTCAACTGATAAAACAGAGATGGTCGCTAAAAATTTTAAGGGAGTGAGGGTTATCAATGAATCAAAAAAAGGAGTTACTCGAGCAAGGCAGGCCGGCTATTTGGCTTCCTCTGGGGAAATATTGGTTTTTTTTGACGCCGACTCCATAGTCTCAAAAAATTGGTTTAATATCGTTATCAAAAAATTTACGAACGACTCCGAATTGATCGGTATATCGGGTCCTTACCATTTTGAAAAAATTTCAAAAATAGTAGCCTTTCTTGAATCCATCTACAATAATATCATAATGCCCGTTGGAGAAAAAATTTGGAAGTATGTTTTTCGTCAAGGGGGAATAATGCTTATCGGAGGGAATTTTGCCGTGAGGCGCGAGGCCTTAGAAAAAATAGGGGGGTTTAATACAAATTTGGAATTTTATGGCGAAGATACGGAGCTGACAAGGCGAATAGCTAAAATCGGAAAAATAGAATTTTCAAAAGAGCTGGTAATCGGCTCTTCTCTAAGAAGATTTGGCGGAGAAGGCGGAATAAGGTTGATTGCAAAATATGTTATAAATTTTTTCAGCGAGTGGATTTTTAAAAAACCTTTGAATAAAATCTACCAAGATTTCAGATAATAGACTTGTTGCGTAATAATCTTTCGTTACGAAACGCGGTAATTTTAGGCGAAAATCTTATAAAGCGACGATGTTTATACATTAGTATAAGCAGAGGAGCTTTAGAAGATTTGTAGCCAAAATTACTAGTTGCAGTAGAAAGGATTATTACGCAACAAGTCTAATAACCGAGTCTAAAATAAAAAAATGAAGGGGGAAAAAAATAACAACGGAAAAGCTTGGATAGTCTCCGTAGATATGGGCTATGGTCACCAAAGGGCGGCCTATCCTCTAAAGAGATTTGCTTATGGCGGGAAAATAGTTAACGCCAGCAATTATCCGGGAATGCCAAAAAAAGATCATAAAATTTGGCAGGACAGCCGAAAATTTTATGAGTTTGTTTCTCGTTTTAAAAAAGTTCCGTTTTTTGGCGAGCTTGCTTTTGATCTTTACGATAAGGTTCAAGAGATTCCTTCTTTTTATCCGAAAAGAGATTTATCCAAAACCAATTTTCAGCAAAGAGAGATTTTTTCTTTGATTAAAAAAAGACAATGGGGAAAACATTTTATTGAGCGTTTGGACAAAAAACCATTGCCGCTCATCACTACCTTTTTTATTCCGGCGTTTATGGCCGAAGTTTGGGGGTATAGCGGAGACATATATTGTGTTATTTGCGATGCGGATATTTCAAGAGCCTGGGTGTCGCTTACTCCAAGTAAAAGCAGAATCAGGTATCTCGCTTCCAATTATCGTGTCGTGGAAAGACTGAAACTTTACGGAATAAAAACGGAAAATATTTTTTTGACCGGTTTTCCCTTGCCCGAAGAAAACATTGGGGGAGAATCTTTGGATATTTTAAAACATGATTTGGCTGAAAGACTGATTCATCTTGATCCCGAGAATGCCTTTATTCAAAAATATAAATTGACAATTGCCGAACGACTGGGCAAGAAATGGCCTCATTCCAAATCAAATCGTCCTCCGACAATAACTTTCGCGGTCGGCGGAGCGGGAGCGCAAAGAGAGTTGGGAGTTCAAATCGTTAAAAATTTATCTTCAAAAATAAAGACAAATGAAATTAAAATAGTTTTAGTTGCCGGAATCAGAAATGAAATTAATCAATATTTTAGAGAGAATGTTCGGAGTATTGGGCTCGGGAGATATCTTGATAAAAATATAAAAATAATTTTTGCCAACAGTAAAGACGAATATTTTAAAAAATTCAACAAAGCTCTTCGCGAGACGGATATTTTATGGACAAAACCGAGCGAGTTATCTTTTTATACAGCCCTAGGTTTGCCTATAATTATGTCCACACCGATCGGATCGCAAGAAAAATTTAACAGAAAATGGTTGATGAGTATCGGTTCGGGCACGGATCAAGAAGACGTTCAATATGTCAATGAATGGCTTTTTGATTGGATGAAAAGCGGTTTTTTCGCGCGACTCGCTATGCAGGGATTTCTTGAGGGTGGTAAATACGGAGCATATAATATTGAAAAAATTATCAAGCACAAAACAAAAGAAATGAAGACGCTAAAAGCAATACTTCAATATTAATGATAAAATTTTTTAAGAAAATTATATTTGTATTTTTAACCGTTTTAGTAGCGGCATTTTTGTTTTTTATTTTTGCTTGGATATCTCCCTTGAATAAAAAAAATCAAGATATAAAATTCGGCGCCAATTTTAGTCGGTACTATGCCGAGTCTTTGGGTTTGGATTGGCAAGAAACTTACTTGGCAATGGTTGATGAATTAGGTATAAAATTTTTGCGTCTTGAGTCGGAATGGAATGGTATTGAAGCGCAAAAAGGTTCTTACTTTTTCAAAGATTTAGATTGGCAAATAGCTGAAGCGGAAAAAAGAAATGTGGAGGTGATGTTGGTTTTGGGGGAACGTCAGCCTCATTGGCCGGAATGCCACACGCCCGCTTGGGCGAGAAAAGAAGTAAAAGAAGATCGTCAAAAGGCGATTTTGGGATTTATAAGAGAAGTAGTTACGCGTTACAAAAAATCTCCCGCAATTAAAGTTTGGCAGGTGGAAAACGAGCCGTTATTTGATATTTTTGGCGAATGCCCGCCCGGGGACAGGGAATTTTTGAAAGAAGAAATCGCTCTTGTTAAATCTTTGGATACGAGGCCGGTTTTAATTACCGATAGCGGAGAGGTTTCGTCATGGGTTAGAACGGCTCACTTGGGCGATTATCTTGGTATATCAATTTATAGAGTTGTCTATAATCATTATTTTGGCTATTTTTATCATTTTTTTGCGCCTTTTACTTATAGATTAAAGGCTAATTTGCTGGGGTTATCAAGAAATGAGGTAATAATTTCGGAATTGCAAGCCGAACCATGGAAAAGAATGGATTCCAATTCCCCGGAAGAAATTATAAAGCAAAAAGAGCTTATGGGACCGGAACGTGTTAAAAATCACATAGATTTTGCCAGAAAGACCGGTTTTAGTAAGGCTTATGTTTGGGGAGTAGAATGGTGGTATTGGCTTTACAAACAAGGAGATAGTTCCATTTGGGAGATTGGTAAGAAGCTTTGGCAAAGATAGTTTGTGATTTTTTAATGACTTTTTCATTTATTTGTAGTAGCATTATAAATGAGGGGCGATCTATTGTGAGAAGCAATTTCTCCAATTGCTTATAAAATACAATTTATACGCAAAGCAATAGGTTGTCTCTCGCCAAAAGATTCTCATGACTGGGAATTTTTTGTTTTTTGTGGTACGATATTTGTACTTAAGAATTTATAATAATTCTTGACAGTATCGTCATCCTGAACGCAGTGAAGGATCTCAGGCGAATGCCTGCAATATTTTCCCGCATACGCGCCCCGCCTTTTGCGGGGTCGCTTTGCTCAGAATGACGCGGAGAAATATATGTCTATCTTAAATAAGATATTTAAAGGAAACACTCTTTACTATCCCGGTTGCCTAAGTAAGTTTGTCGCCAAGGAGCTAGTCGGCAACTACAAGGCTATTTTACGCGATAATGGCGTTGATTTTATTGAACTGGCCGATCTTGAGGTTTGTTGCGGGTCGCCGGCCTTAAAGGCGGGTTATGCCGATGATTTTAAAGAGTTAGCTCAAAAAAATTTGAAGATTTTTAAAGATCATTCTGTTGGCAAGATAATTACCCATTGTCCGGCTTGTTTTATGATTTTTAAAAAAGAATACCCAAAAGTATTGGGGAGCGAGTGGAACATAGAAGTGGAGCACACGACTGAAACTTTGAGTAAGATTAAAAAAATAGCGAGAAGGAAAGATATCGGTAACCAAGAAATAACTTATCATGATCCCTGCCATCTCGGTCGCGAAATGGGCGTTTTTGAAGAGCCGAGGAAAATTCTTCGTGATTTGGGATGCGAAATAAAAGAAATGGAACTTAATTGCAATCAAAGTTTTTGTTGCGGTGGCGGGGGAGGAGTGCAATCAAATGAGCCGAATGTTGCTAATAAAATCGCTAAAGATAGGATTGCGATGGCCAAAAAAACAGGAGCGAAAACACTAGTGACGCCGTGTCCTTTATGTTATCTTAATTTAAAAAATAATGCCGAAGGGGAGATTGAAGTTAAAGAGTTTTCGGAATTGATATAATGAAATAAATTTCCCCGTCAGCTTGCTGCGGGGTAGTTCATTAGTAGTAAAAAAATAATCAATGAGTTCCTCCCCCTTGAGGGGGGAGGTAAGGAGGGGGTGATCGACAATTCAAGCATCCCACCCTCCCCTAGCCCCTCCCCTCAAGGGAGGGGAAAAAGGAACTTTATGCAAACAGACTTTTTATCACCGGAAATCAAAAAGAATATTTGGAAAGTAGTTTTGGAATATAAGGCCAAAAGAGAAAAAGTTTTGGCTGATTTGGGTTTTGACGAAAATAAATTTAAAGATGAAGTCCGAGAAATTAAAGAGCGGACTTTTCGCGATATAAAAAATTTACGCCAAAAAACCATTGCCAACTTGGAAAAAAATGGCATAAAAGTTTTTGAGGCAAAAGACGCCAAGGACGCGGAAAGAATTATTAAAGACTTGACCGCAACGAGTAAGCTGATTGTTAAAGCAAAAACCACCGCCGCCGACGAAATCGGGATAGATGAAATTTTAAAAGATAAAGAATTGGTAAGCACGGATCTAGGCGATTTTATTATGAGTATCGCGGGAGAGCAAGACATGCATCCGGTCTCGCCGGCATATCACCTGACCCCGGAAGAAATTTCCGAAATTATAAAAAATAAGCTTGGGGAAACTGTCACGCCGACCGCTAAAGATATCGCCACTTTTGTGAGAGGTTATTTGAGAGGAAAATTCAAGGAAGCGGATACAGGTATTTCCGGAGCCAATGTTATTACTTCCGATGGAAGAATTGTTCTTTTGGAAAACGAGGGGAACATTTCTTTGGTTTCCCGCTTGCCGGACAAACATATTATTATTGCCGGCTGGGAAAAGATTGTTCCCACAATTGAAGACGCCATGAAGATTGTTCGGGCGACAACTGTTTGGGCTTCAGGAGTTGATTGGCCGGTCTATGTTTCCATAATTTCCGGACCATCAAAAACAGCTGATATTCAAAAGCAATTAATAATCGGCGCCCAAGGCGCGAAAGAAGTTTATTTGGTTTTATTGGATAATGGGCGAGATAAAATTTTAGAAGAGGGTTTAGAGGAATTGTTATACTGCATCAATTGCGGAGCTTGCATTAATCTCTGTCCAGCCTATCATCAGCTTGGAACAAAATACGGAGATAAATATCTGGGAAGCAAGGGGATTATAATGTCCGCTTTTATGGTAAACCTCTTGCGGGCAAAAGACTCCGGCTGTTATTCCTGCACCTTGTGTGGCGCTTGTCGGGAAAATTGTCCGGTTAAAATTGATCTGCCGGAATTGATGAAAAAGGTTAGAGAGAAAATAAATAAAGAAAACTTAGAAACTGATGAAAATAAAAAAATGATTGCCAATATCAGGAAATTTGGCAATCCGTTTGGGGAGATGGAAGAAGGGAAGACTCCGAAGGAGTTGTATTGTTGTTAAATTAAAATTATTTTAGTATGATTGCAGATGCAATTGCGATTTACGAACTATTAACAAAAAAGTGGTCTGAATATAAAGTTATTAGCGCTTTATTTAAATGGGATGGCACTAGAATAGCTGGCGATGAAAATATCGAAGTTAAAAAACATCCCAGCAAGGAACAAGGGACATGGTATTACTCTATTCAAGAATATCACGACTTTATCTTTATTCGTATACCGACAAACCCTAGTTGTGTCATTGAAAAAGCTGGAATAGTAAATGATGAAAGGAGTGGAGATTCTAGATATTTTAGATACGTTGATATTTCAGACGGAAGGTTGTATGGAGGAATTCCCGCTAACGTAAAAGTAGATTTTATGATTATCGGTTATGACCCAAAAACATTTTTAAATATCAAAGAATTACAATAAGGTAATGATTTATGAATTATAAAAATAGTTTATCATTGCTTCAAAAAAGTTTTTAATTTTTTTTTGTATTTTTTAAAAAATAGATTATGGATTCACAAAAACTTGCAAAAATGGCAATTAGAAAAGGAGCGGTTCAAAAAAATAAGGAACTATCAGCCTTAATTAGTTTGCTTAAAAAACGTAAATTAAATACTGTTGTTGAGGTTGGCACTGCCAGAGGTGGCACTTTTTATGCTTGGTGTAAAATTGCCAAACCGAATGCTATTGTTGTCAGTATTGATCTTCCCGGTGGTCCTTTTGGCGGCGGATACACCATAAACGAAATGAAGAGGTTTAAAAAATATGGTAAGAAGAATCAAAAATTATATTTTATTAGGAAAAATTCCCAATTGGTAAAAACAAAAAACGAACTCGTTAAAGTTCTTGGTGGAGAAAAAATTGATTTTTTAATGATTGATGGCGACCATGGCTACAAAGGAGTAAAAAAAGACTGGGAACTTTACTCGCCATTAGTTAAAGAAAATGGAATTGTTGTTTTCCACGATATTGTTTTTCATTCGAAAGTACCAAAATGCCAGGTAGAGAGATTATGGGAAAAAATTAAAAAATTACATAAACACAAAGAATTTATTGATCCGGGAGATATTCGAACTTGGGGACCGTGGGCTGGCATAGGGGTTATTTATTACAAACCATAAACATAACCCACCACCGCGCCAAAAACATTTTCAAGACTTCTGGCGCTGCACTTATCCAAAGTATCTTGCGTGGTATGAAAATAAGGATAATCAAAGTCAATAACTAAAAATGTTGGTATTCCGGCTTTATTCAAGGCGGTGTGGTCGTCTCGGATTTCTTGGCTTGTTTCGTCGCTAAATCCGCTTAAATTAAGGGTTTTTGTTAATTCCCAAAATGCGTTTGTTTCTTTGGGAGCCGAGATAAGCGAGCTGGGCTCTTTTTTTATCTTCAAATCTTTATCGCAAACCAAGTCAACAATAATGCCTCCCGCGGGCTTTATTTTATTTTTATAAATTTCATCCAAATGTTCGGCGAAATATTCGGATCCGAGCGGACGCCAATCGGTTATCTCCAAATTTTCCTCTCCTTCTTCTCCATCAAAGAAAACCAGGTCAATACCTATCTCGGGAATTTTTTCTTGATTTGCAAGGTAGCGGGCAAGTTCCAAAAGAACGGCCGTGCCGGAAGCGGAATCATTAGCGCCGGGTATCGGGTCGTTTGGTTTTTCCTTATCAAGATTGGCGAATTTTTTACTATCATAATGTGTTCCGAGTAATATTCTTTTTTCCGCCTTTGGATTAAATTGACCGATTATATTGGTTAAAATATTTTTATTGCCGTCGGCGGAAAGGTGTTCCCACGTCTGCGTTTTGACCGTTGCTCCGGTTGCCGACATTTCCGCGACTATGAATTTTTTTACTTTTTCATGCCCGGGGGAGCTCAAAAAGCGCGGACCGTAGCGTAATTGTTGAGAGACGAGCGCTAGCATTTCATCTCCCTCGTTCGTGTTATTTAAATTTTTAATAAATTTTCCGGTCAAATAGTCGGTCGGGGAATGGTTGTCGGTCAATTCTTTGTATTTTGAAAGTTCAAACCGACTGATATCAATATTTTTTGCGGATAAATTTTTTATTATCTCATTGGGAAATTCTTTAATTAAGGGATCATTAAAATCTATTTTTTTGTCGCCATTCCAACCCAAAAAAATAATATTCTGGGCTTCGGCTATGGAGGGCGATCTCACGGCGAAAAAATAACTGTTGGGGAAAACAGTTTGAAATGTTTTTATTTCGGAAAATAAAAGCGAATCTCCGGCGCGGGAAAGACTGCCAATAAAATTTCCCAAAATAATTCCATCGTCGCTTAATTTATTTTTAGCTATCGTAAAAAATTCCTTGGTGGTGAAGTGCGTCGGTACTGAATAAAAAGAAGAATAAACATCGCTGAAAATAAAGTCGTATTTTTTATTTGAATCATGAAGAAATCTTCGGCCATCTTCGATATAATTCTTAAGTCTTGGATCGTCCGGAACGCGAAAGTATTTTTTTCCCAAATCAAAAAGAGACGGCTCAATTTCCGAGACGTCTATTTTGGTATCCACAGTTTCGGCAAGCAAGGCTTTTGGCATTGAATAAGCTCCGCCACCGATAAACAGAGCTTCCTTCAGATCTGGTTTTAATATTTTGTAAAGAGAATAATATTTTGTGTAATCAAAAACTAGTTCATCTGAATCCAAAAACATCGCCGCCGATTGACTCCTATCTTGTTTTAAAAAAAGCGCTGGTTTTTCGGCATAGGTATTATTGTAAACGGTGATTTCTTCATAAACGCCGTCTTTTTGAAAAACAATGTTATTTTCAGCGCTTATTTCCGGTGTTTGCGAGATAAAAAATAGACCCAAGATAAGGAGAATCAATAACGCTGAATCAACAATATTTTTTTTCTTGAATCCTAAAATAAAAAGAGGAACAAGCCCCAAGAGAGTAAGCCCCATTCCGGTCGCGCCGATAATTTCCGCTACGCCGAAATGCGGAATCAAAAAGAAGCCGGTAAGAAGACTGCCGGCAATGCTGCCCAAAGTTGACCAAAAGAAAATTCCGCCGGTTATTTTGCCAATGCCGGATTCAGGCTGGCTAACCTCTTGCAATTTTGCGGCAAAAGGGGAGAGGGTGCCGAGCAAAAGACTGGGAAAGAAAAATAAAAATAAAGACAAAACGAGTGGTCCGTTGGTTGAGGAAAAAGCATAGCCGATTTTTGGTAAAATTGAAGCAATGATTAATTTTAAAATAATAACGCACACGCCACTAAAAAGAATAATTGAAAAAAATAATTTTAAAGAAGGTCGACGATCTGCCAGTCTTCCGCCAAAATAATAGCCCAGGCTCAACGCGCCTAAAATAACGCTGATAATACTGGAGACGGTAAAAATTGTGTTGCCAAAATACGGAGAGAGAATTCTCGTTGCCGCCAATTCAATAATCAGAACCGCGCCTCCGGTCAGAAACACAACAAAAGATAAAAGATATTTTTTTAGAAAATTTTTTAACATTTTTTCTTGATTATTTTTTTTAAATATTATACTAGGATAGCAAAATTAACCGGATAAAACAATTATAAAAGATTCCCGACAGTTGACTTTACAAAATATTCTTACTTATTGGTTATTGTGCTATAATATATAAATAAGATTTCCCCTGTGGATAAGTTTTGCGTATAGCATTTTATTAAATAAATATAATTAAATTAGCTTATTAATTTTATGAACAAATTAGTTCAAAAAGCCCTAAGACGGCTAAACATTGCAATCGCTTTGGCGCTAGCAATCATAGTTGCCGGAGGATTTGGGGGCATCACTTATGTTTTTGCCTCGTCAACATCGAATTTTACTCAAACAATCGGTGCCGGTACTCTTGCCACAGATATTGTTAACGGTACTTATGTTACCGTAGGCAGTCCGACAATGGCAATGAGTTCGGCAAATTTCAGTTTGGTTTGTCAAACCGTAACCGGTTCTTTCGGCACGGCATCAGAGCAGATTTACGTTACAAATCCGGATGCCGCTGATGGCGGTTGGACATTAAGTTTGGCGGCGGCAACCCCGGCTACGGATGTCTGGGATGGCGCGGCCTCGGATTTTGATTACAACGACCCCGCTGGTTCCGGTTGCACTGATACAACCGATGACGATGATGTTGATTTGGTCGGTGGTCAAATGACAGTCAATCCTGCGGCAGGAACTTTAGCCGTTGGTCAATGTGCAAGTTGTGTGGTTACTAATGTCACAAAAGGTTCTTCGGCGGCTTTTGATGCTGTTGATGTTGCCCCAGTCAATAGTATCACTGTTCTTACCGGAGCGGCCGGTTCTGATGATATTGGCGATTGGACATTGCAGGGCGTCGCTATAAGCCAGAAAATCCCCGCAGAACAAGCAGCTGCGGCTGATTACGATATTAATATGGTTCTTTCAATTGTAGCCGCTGGATAATAAGGGGGTATTAAACTATGAAAAAATTGAGAGCTAAAAACAAAAAATCAAGATTTTTTAGCTTTGTTTTAGCAATTTTAACGATAGTACTGTTTGCCGGAAATGTTTCAGCTATTGAGTATGGTGGCTTTGGTGGAAGACCGGCATATCCCAGAGAGGAAAATTCGCACACAGAATCTATCTTCATTCACACGCTTGAGCCGGGCGATATTCAGGAAGAAGGTGTATTGACTGTAAATAATTCCGCTGAAGCTAAAACAATACTTGTTTACGGAGTTGACTCCACCCCATCTACGGGTGGAGCTTTTGCTTGCGCTCAAGCTTCAGAAGCAAAAAAAGATGTTGGCGCTTGGATGAATCTTCTTAAAACAGAAGTAACACTTGCACCCGGAACAAGTGAAATTGTGCCGTTTACCATAAATGTTCCTCAAAACGCCAGCGTTGGCGAACACAATGGTTGTATTGTCATGCAAGAGAAAAAGGAAAAAGCTAAAGCCGGGAGTGGCGCCAGCTTGTCTTTTCGGACAGGACTTAGGGTGGCTATCACAATTCCGGGAACTCTTGTGCGGAAAGTGGAAATTGTCGGTTTTACGGTGAAACCGGATAAAAATGGTTTTTTGTTGCGTCCTTTTGTGAAAAATACAGGAAACGTTTCCATTGAAGCGAACGCAAGAGTGATAACAAAATATTTTTTTGGATCAACCTATTTTATCCACGGCGGAGAATATCCGATTTTGCGCGGAGAAACGTCAGATTGGAATTTTGAGCTTAAAAAACCGTTCTGGGGCGGATTATTCCGTTCTAATTTTGTTGTTGAGTATGACAATAATTCGGAAGCCGGAGTGGGAGTGAAGAGCGGAAAATTTATTACTCGGCTCGAAGGTCCGTCGGTTTGGTTTTGGAGCTTTCCTAAAGCTCCGGCATTAGCGATAGAGATAGTCGTTCTTTTAGTTATATTTTTCAGTATTTTCCTTTTATGGTTATCACGAAAAAGAAAAAGGTGGATCAAAAAAAATTGGATAGTTTGTGAAGTCTATCCCGGAGAAGGAATTCAGGATCTAGCCAAGAAATTTAACGTTTCATGGAAACTAATGGTTAAAGTTAATAAACTGCAACCGCCTTATGGCCTCAAGGAAGGAGAAAAAATCAAAGTGCCTCCTATTGAATAAAGTATTTCAATCCGCACAAAATCACGCGCTAAAAATAGGAAGAGAAATGAAAAAATATTTGCAGACAGTCTTGAAAATATTTAGTTTTGTTTTTTTAGCGCAAAAAAAGTTTTTGCGCGATTTTTTTGTTTTTTTATTTATTTTTGTTTTCATTTTTTCAAACTGGTCGCAGTTTTTATTTTTTTCAGAAACCGAAGAAGCGCAAGCGGCGGAGAGCACGATTGATACGACTACTCTCGACGCCACTGACGAATATGGTCCGTCGCCTTCAGTCGTTTTTACCACCAGCTTGATCGGTTATATTTTTTATATTGACGCGAGCACTCAAGATTTGGTTTATAAAGTAACAGCTGATGGCGGAGTTTCATGGGGTTTGGTAGTTACGATTGATTCAGCTACCACCGGATGGACCAAGGTTGCCGTCTGGTACGACCAATGGACGCCGGGAGATACTACCGGAACAAAAATTCACATTGCCGCTTCCGATGACGCTTCCGACGATATTTTTTATACTTTCCTTGATACAAGCACGGATACTTTAAAAGGAAGCATGGTAAGCGTTATTTCCGGAACAACAACCTTGGATGAGGATGACGACGGCTCGCCCGGTATTACAAAAGGCGCTGGAGGAGCCCTATTTTTATCAGGAAATTTTACAAACACTGCCGGAGGAAAAATTTCCAAATCAACCGATGGCGCCGGCGATACTTGGGGTAATATTACTCCCTCAACTTGGAGCTCTGTAAATATTGATCAAATTCAACTTTTATCGCTCAAGACCGGAAATGATATTATTGCCATCAAAGACGAAACCGGATCAGATGCCATTAAATATCAAATTTATGATGAAACAAACGATACTTGGCCGGATTCTTGGTCTAATATAGCTACATTAGTTGAAAATACTACTTATGATCAATGGTTTTCGGCGTCTATTAAAAAATCAACGGGTGATGTTTTTTTAACCTTTGCAAGCTATACAGGCGACTCCACTAACGATATTGAGTTTTGGAGTTTTGATGACAGTAGCCGGGGCGGAGGTTTTTCCAAACAAACTAATTTATTTAATAATGATGCAACAGTAATGATGCCGGTACCCATTATAGATGAAAATAATGGAGATATTTATGTTTCTTATTTGCGGGGAACGCTAGGAGACACCATGCATGTCTATTTTAAAAAATCTGCTAATGGCGGGAGTACCTGGAGCGACGAATCAGTGAGGCTAAATGAGTTTGGAGATGATCATAAATCTTTGCGCGGAAATTTTTTGAGCGATGGCCGTCTTTACATCGTTTGGTACAACGATGATCTAAATGATATTTATGGCAGTACTGTAATGACAGGGATTGAGGTAAGTATTGACGCCTCAATTACCGATACTACTGATGAATTTTCTCCATCTCCTTCGGTCGTTTTTACTACTGACCAAATTGGTTATGTTTTTTATATTGACGTTGCGGAATATTTTTCATATAAAAAAACGACGGATGGAGGAAAAAATTGGGATAACATAGCAACCTCAATAGATGGCTCTGTGTATGGTACATCTATTTCGGTTTGGTATGATCAGTGGACCCCGGGCGATATTAGTGGAACAAAAATTCATATTGCAGTTTCGGACGATTCTTCGGATGATATCTATTATACATACCTTGATACCAGCACTGATACTTTAAAGGGAAGTGTGGTTATGGCTGTTTCCGGAACAACCACTATAACCGAATCAGTTGATGGCCCACCAAGCATTACAAGAGGGGCGGGCGGGGCGTTATTTGTTTCTGCCAATTTTACTGATACTGTCGGAGGGAAAGTTTCCAAGTCAACCGACGGTGTCGGTGATACTTGGAGCGATATAACCCCCTCAACTTGGAGCTCGGTAGCGCGTGATCAAATTCAACTTCTTCCCCTTAAAACTGGAGATGACATTATTGCCATTAAAGCTCAAACGGCTAACAATGCGATTAAATATCAAATTTATAATGAAACCGCTGACACTTGGCCGGATTCTTGGTCTAGTATAGCTACTTTAGTGGATCATACAATTTATGATCAATGGTTCTCTGCCACCATTAATAAAACTACTGGAGATGTTTTTTTAGCTCTAGCAGATTACACTGATGATTCTTCTAATAATATTGAACTTTGGAACTTTGATGATTTTTCGAGGGAAGACGGATTTACTCAAAAAACAAATTTATTTACAAATGACGCGACGGTAATGATGCCGGTGCCAATAACTGACCAAAATTATGAAGTTGACAATAAAAATATTTATGTTGCGTATTTGCGCGGAACCCTGGATGCGAGCGTGAATGTGTATTACAAATTATCTACAGATGGCGGGGCCAACTGGGGATCCGAATCAAGCGCGCTGGGAAGCGGGATGGTTGATGATATTAGATATTTAAGAGGAAATTTGTTGAATAAGGAAAGATTATATGCTGTTTGGTACAACAATGATTTAGATAATCTTATGGGGAATACTGTCATTGATTTAACTAGTAATAATGCCCCCTCTCTAAGTATTTCTCAACCAGATGGAATATCAGATACGGTTACTATTGGAGATACTTTTAATATCACCTACGGTTTAAGCGATGGAGAACAAGTTGTTACAGTTGATTTTTATTATGACTCTACAGGGAGTGGATTGGATGGAACGGCAATAGACGAATGCCAAAATCAAGTTGAGGGAATAGGAGGGACGACTTGCGAGTGGGATACTACGGGCATGGTTGCCGGCGAGTACTATGTCTATGGTATAACAAGCGATGGAATAGCCCTTGACGTGAACGATTATTCTTCCGGGGTTATTACTATAGAAAGCGACGCCTTTTTAATCACAGATATTGTTAATGTCGGTTATAGTTCGGTTGGTTCGCCGACTATGGCGATGAGCTCGGGAGCATTTAGTCTTGCTTGCCAGACAACAACCGGTTCCTTTGGCACCAATACGGAACGAATTTATGTTAATAATAACAATGGCGCCAATAATGGTTGGACATTGACTCTAGCGGCGGAAACTCCGGCGACAGACGTTTGGGATGGCGCGGCTTCCGATTTTGATTATAATGACCCGGGAGGCGGTGGATGTACTGATACTGTTGATGTTGATGACGCCGATTCCGTGGGTGGTCAAATGACAGTGAATCCTTCCACTGCGACTTTAACGGTCGGTCAGTGTGGAGCTTGCGATACTGATAATGTTTCCAAGGGTTCCTCGGCATCCTTTGATGCCGTTGCCGAAACACCAGTTAATAGCATTACTATTCTTGCCGGAGCGGCTAGTTCTGATGACATCGGTGATTGGGTGTTGCAGGGGGTTTCCATAAGTCAAAAAATTCCCGGAGAACAAGGAATCGCCAGTGATTATGATATTGATATGGTATTGACCATTACGGCCGTTAATTAGCCAATTATGGTTTTCTTATCAAAAATAAAATATTTTTTCTTCTTCGCTATTTTTTGCGTTCTTATTTTTTTTCCAAAAGGCGCGTCAGTTTCCGGGGTGACCAATTTAAGAATTGAAATTCTTGCTTTGTGCGGGAATGATGTTCAAGAGTCGGGAGAAGAATGCGATGGAGTTGATTTGGCTGGATCAAGTTGTGTAAGTAAAGGATATGCCGGCGGATCTTTGTTGTGCAACGCAAATTGTACTTTTAATACTTCTTCTTGTACATCCGGCGGTGGCGGTGGGAGTGGAGGCGGTGGAGGAGATGCTGTTATCACCAGTGTTATTTTTTCCGGAAGAGCCTACCCATTAAGCAAGGTCGGAATATTAAAAGACGGCCAGCTTGTTTTGACTACTATTGCCGGTCCGGATTCTAACTTTAATGCTTCTCTTTCCGGTTTGTCTTCGGGAAATTATATTTTTGGCGTTTATGGCGAAGACAATCAGGGAAGGCGTTCAAGCTTATTTACATTTCCGGTTTTTATTACGAGAGGAGCGATGACGCAAGTAAGTGGAATTTTTATTTCTCCCTCCATCGCAGTTGATAAAAGCGTTGTTGAAAGAGGAGAAGATATTGCTATTTTCGGTCAAAGCGCATCTAATGCTGAAGTTACAATTTCAGTTAATTCAGAAGAAGAATTTTTTGTAAAAACAAATGCTGACAAAGAAGGTATATATTTATATAACTTTGATACTTCGCCCTTGGAGATGGGAAAGCATTCTACAAAATCAAAGGCCGCTCTTGAAGGAGGGGTTAGCTCTTTCAGTAAAACCGTAAATTTTGCCGTTGGAACCGAAACGGAATCGGATCAAGCGCCAACAAAGATCTCAATTAAGGGAGATTTGAACAGAGACCTTAAAGTTAATCTTATAGATTTTTCTATAGCCGCTTATTGGTATAAACGAAGCCTATCGTCAGATTTTAAAAAAATAGAAGCGGAAAAATTAAATAACGATGGAAAAATAAATATAGTGGATTTTTCTATCATGGCTTTTTACTGGACGGGGTAATTTTAAACTATGCGGAAAATTATTGTTTTTACTTTTATATTATTTTTTTTGTTCTTAGCCCGTTTTACTTTCGCTGCAGAGACGATTTTTGAAATAAAAAATCAAACTTTTCGGGTCGGCGATATCTTTGAAGCGGGATTTTTTGTTAATACGGAAGATGAAGATATTAACGCGATTGAGGGGAAAATAATATTCCCCGAAGAAATCATTTCTCTAAAAGAGATAAGAGACGGCAACTCCATTATTAATTTTTGGATTGACAAACCAAAGAATAGTAATGGAGAAATTATGTTTTCGGGAATTATTCCCGGAGGCTATTCCGATAAAAAGGGTTTGGTTTTCTCGGCAGTATTTCAATCTCTTAAAGAAGGACAGGGTATTTTTGGAATTAACAATGTAAAAATATTAAAAAATGACGGGGAGGGGACAGAGGCAAATATAAAAACATCTAACCCTGGTTTTTATATTTTAAAACAAGACCAGCTTTTTCCATCTTCCATTGCTCCCGAGGAAAAAGATATTGAGCCTCCCGAGCCGATTGAATTGATAATGACAAGCGATCCGGAAATATTTAATGGTAAGCAGTTTTTAGTTTTCAGCAGTCAAGATAAAGTCTCGGGGATTGATCATTACGAAGTATGCGAAGGGAAAAAATGCGTTATAGCGGAAAGCCCATATCTTTTAGAAAATCAAAATTTAAGCAAAGAGATCACAGTAAAGGCCATAGATAGAAAGGGAAACGAGAGAGTTGCTATTTTACCGCGACAGAAAATTGAAAAATGGTATGAAAGATATTTAATTTTTGCTATAATAACTATATTAGTAATAGTAATTGGATATTTGATTTCGATAATTCTATGGCGAGGAGGCAAAAAGTAAAAATTTTATTATTTTTTTCTTCAGCGATTATTTTTTTTGTTTGTTGGCCGGCTTTTGCTAAAGCGGCCAATTTATATTTTTCTCCATCCAGCTGGTCATATTCTTCAAATTCTTCTTTTTCAGTCGGTATTTATGTTTCAAGTTCCGACCAAGTCATGAATGCGGTTTCCGGAACGGTTTCTTTTCCCAAGGATCAATTAGAAGTATCCTCTATCTCAAAAGGTGGCTCTATTCTTAGTCTCTGGGTTCAAGAACCTTCATTCCAAAACAGTACGGGGAAAATAAATTTTGAGGGTATCGTTTTAAATCCGGGATTTAAGGGGGCCAGCGGAAAGCTTATTACAATAAACTTTAAAGCGAAAAAGGCCGGAGAGGCTCTTTTGAATTTTTCCTCAAGTTCAGTTTTAGCTAACGACGGAAATGGCACAAATATTTTAAAAAGTTTGGGAACTGCTAAATTTAGCATAGGCGCCGCTACTCCCACTACTCCCGAGGTGAAGCCGGCGCCTGTGATTTCCGACAAGCCTTCCGCGCCGCACATTTCTTCGCCAACACATCCGGATCAGGACAAATGGTATGCATCAGAAGACGCAAAGTTCGTTTGGACAGTCCCGCAGGGAATAAAGGGAGCGCAGTTGCTTATCAGTAAAATACCTCGATCTACCCCAACGACAACTTATACATCAGCAATTACATCTAAGGAGATTTTTGATTTGTCGGATGGCACTTGGTATTTTCACGCGCGTTTAAAAAATGACGCAGGTTGGGGAAGTATTTTTCATTTCCGTTTTCAAATAGATATGGAAAAACCAGTTAGTCTTAGAATAGAAGAGCAAAAGAGAGAAGATCTGACTAATCCAAAGGTTAAGTTTAAAATTCAAGCAGAAGATAGAACATCCGGAATTGATTACTATGAAATAGATATTGATAAAGAAAATACGCAAATCTGGGAAGGAAACGAAGATGGAATTTTTGAAACTTCGGTGCTTATTTTTGGTAAACATATTTTAAATGTAAGAGCTGTAGATAAGGCGGGTAATGCCGTCGGTGATTCGGCGGAATTTGAAATTACTCCACTTGATATGCCCAACATTATCGATTATCCGAAGGGAATCAAAAGTGGAGAAAAAATTATTTTTAAAGGCGCAACAGGCTCGGGTACCCGAGTTTCCCTATGGTTGCAAAAACAGGGAAAGGATGTAAAAAACTATATTATAGACAGTGATAAAAGCGGAAATTTTATTTTTACTGCGAAAGAAACCGCAACAGCGGGAAATTATGAATTTTGGGCAGAGGCAGTGAATAGCGTTGGCGCTAAGAGCAAACCAACCGATAAAGTTTCTTTTGTTGTTGGTCAGCAGAAAATAGGGGATCAAGATTTTCTAACTCTTGCCGTTGTCGCGATTATTATTCTTTTGCTTGCCATCATTACGTTTGTTCTAAATAAATTTTTCTCACTTCGCAAAAAAATCCGCAGAGAAGCCCGCGAAGCCACATATGCTCTTTACAGAACGATTGATTTACTAAAAGAAGACATTCAAGAGCAGGCTAAACTGCTGGAAAAGAGAAGATCAAAAATTAAATTTACAGAGGAAGAGAAAAATATTAGAAAGATTAAAAGAGATATAAACAATATTGCGGAAATTGTCGGCAAAGAAATTAAAAATATTGAAAAAGAAGTGGAATAATCTTAAATTAAATTTTTATACAAAAAATCCGCTGGTAAGGCTAGCGGATTTTATTTTTAACCATCAACTTAATCAGTGTTTTTAACGGATTTACTTTTAAATAAATCTATTAATAAATAAAAGGCGTATAAAATTAAGCTGGGAATATTGCGTAATTTTAAAACTACAAAAATCAATCCCTTACCTTTTTCCTTGCTGTCGCAGAATTGTTTTAAGAATCCCTCTTTTTCTTTCTTGATTATTTTAAACATTTGCCTGAATGTCCGATTTGATCGCATTATGTCCCAGACAAAACGGTAGAATATTTGTTTTTTGTAATATGTGATTACATTATGGTGAGCGTTCATTCTAGTGTGGAGGCTCTTCAAAATTGAGTTGTCGGGAAGTTTACACGAAAGATACGTAGAGACTATTTTTGCCGATTCAATACCAGAAATCACCGCGCCTTTTATGCCATCGGCGGAAAATGCTCCACAGAATCCGGCTGCGTCGCCAATTAACATAACCCCGGTACAATAAAATTTTTGGAGAGGTCCACCAATAGGGATGTTGCTACCGTAAGTCCCGCAAGAGGAGTTGTCTTGATTTTCAATCGTAATAATTTTTTTCTGAAGAAGTATTGTCGTGAACTGTTGTAATATTTTCTTGGAATCTTTACTGTCGCCAATCTTTTTAGCAAGGCCGATACGAAAGGCCGGCCTTCCCTCAATTATTGTTGAGGAGAGCCAACCGCCATAGCCTAGAGAAAACTCGCCAAACCAAAAATGGTAAATTGTTTCATTAGGATTTGGTCCGAGATTAATTTTTCCAAAATAAACTTCCTCGATTCCGAAGAGGAATTTTTTATTTTCGTCTAGATTATTTATTTTTGCCACCCTTGAGTTTCCGCCATCGGCGCCAATCAAAAATTTTGTTTTCAGATTAACATTTTTCCCTTGTTTCGTAAGAGTGATATTCATCCATCCAAAGTCATCCGGCTTGTCGTTTTCTAGATAAAAGGTATCCGGCCAGACGGTTACATTTGGAGGCAAATTGGAAGCTAGCGATTGGATAAGCTTTTTGGTGTCCGTTTGGTAAATCCACGGCGTTGGTTGTTTGGAGAAAAAGCATTCTTCGAAATCGGTGGTTATTACACCGATAGTTGTAATTTTATTGGTTATATATTGGTCTATATCAAAAAAACCGGAGAATAACCGTCTTGTATGTTCGGTTATGAGTCCGGTTGATTCAACTGTTGCGCCAATTGCCACCTTTGCGTCAACTACTAAAATTTTTAAATTTGAATTTCTTGGGAGGTTGCGAACAAAGGACATTCCTGCGAAACTGGCGCCGACAACTATAATATCAAATTCGTTTTCATTCATATTTTAAAAACAGCTTATTTGGTCGATCAGCTGAGCTGTCCGTTGACCACGCTAAGCGTGGTCGCTTCCGCTAAAGCTTCGGCGGACTAAAATCGGGGACGAGGGAATTGAACCCTCTGCCTCTCGGTCCCGAACCGAGCGTTCTGCCGATGAACTAGTCCCCGAAATTGTTTTTATCTTAACACTATGATGCCGAATTGTAAAATATTATTTGTAGTAGACGAAAATCCGAAAAAAAGGTATAATCTCCTCGTAATTAACCACTATCAAAAAACTATGGTCTAATTTTTATTTTAGCGAGAACGCACAAATTTAATCATTTTCTAATATCAAATATTTATGAAAAACATAAAAGACTATTTTAACAAAAAGAACATTTTATTTATCGTGATTTTTGCGGTTATCGGGTTAATCGCTTTGCAAGTTCCCGTTGCCCAGATCGTCGGATCAAAAACCAAATTTACTCTTTTTGATTTTTTTGGTCCGGTTGCTTCCGGTTTTATCGGTTTAGTCCCGGGAATTATTGCTATTTTTTTAATGCAATTGGCTAACTTTTTAATCCATGGCGCAAACGTTATTGATCCGGGCACGATCATTAAATTTTTTCCCATGCTCTTCGCCGCTCTTTATTTCGCCAAAAAAGGAAAAGCGAATATTATCATTCCGGCCATTGCCATCGTTGCTTTTATCTCCCACCCAATCGGCCGCCAAGCCTGGTATTATTCAATGTATTGGCTGATCCCGATAGTTTGCTATTTTCTCCGCGATAAATCTTTACTGGGGCGTAGCCTAGGAACAACTTTTACGGCGCACGCGGTCGGAAGCACCCTTTATCTTTATGTTTTTGGTCTCTCTAAAGCGATCTGGACATCCCTTATTCCGGTCGTTGCCATGGAACGCATTCTCTTCGCCTTTGGCATTATGGCCACGTATTTGGTTTTTAATAATGTCTTGAATATTTTAGTTGAAAAAAAATGGGTCAAATTGGAATTTTTGGTAGATAAAAAATATGTTTGGGCCGGTCTTCTGAGTCGTCTATCGTAAACTATGGATAAGTTTGAAAAATACTATGAGGCGGTGAGGTTTATTGAGGGTCTTTCCAATGTTCTGTCCAGTGATTACATGAAAAAAGATCACAAGATTGATGAGAGTATCTACACAAAAAGAATGAGGTACTTTCTCCATCTTTTGGGAGATCCTGATAAAAATTTTAAGTTTATTCACGTTACGGGGACTTCCGGTAAGGGGACGGTAGCGACGATGCTCCAAGAAGTACTTTTTGCCTCGGGGAAAAATGTCGGTCTTTTTACTTCTCCTTTTGCCACTACCTCAATAGAAAAAATCAGGGTTAATGATAAATATATTCCGCCCGATGAGTTCGCGGATATTTTAGCGTATTTAAAGCCACACATAGACAAGGCTTTTGTGACCAGCCCATACGGCGGGCCATCTTACTTTGAACTATTTTTTGCCATATCCCTAGTTTATTTTGCGAGGAAAAAATGCGATTGGGTTGTTGCCGAGGTTGGATGCGGGGGGCGATATGACGCAACTAATATTATTCAAAATCCTGTTGCCACCGTGATTACCAATATCAATTACGACCACACGCATATTCTGGGAAAAACATTAAAAAAGATTGCTTATGATAAAGCCGGGATTATAAAAAAGGGCTCGGTTTTTTTCACGACAGAGCAAAGACCGCGCTTGCTTAAAATTTTTGAAGAAATTTGCCAAAAAGAAAAAGTTAAATTCAATTTTATTAAAAATAAAAGCGAGGACGTAAAAGAAATTAACGCCTCGCTTGTTTCTGCCGTCGCGCGTCACATCGGCATAAGCGAAAAAGATATCGCGATTGGGCTCGAAAAAACCAAGCTACCTTGTCGCTTTGAAATTGTCCAAAAAAATCCGATCGTTATTCTTGACGGAGCTCACAATTTTTCCAAGATAAGTTCCACAATAGCCAACCTTAAAAAAATAAAATACAAAAAGTTATTTTTAGTTTTTTCCATTGCTAAAAATAAAGAAGTGGAAGAAATTGTAAAAATTATCGCGCCAGTTGCCGATCATGTTTTTTGTACTCGTTACCTGGTTAGCGAAAGAAAATGCGCCCCGCCAAAAGATTTAGCGGAATTCTTTTCTCGTTATAAAAATTCAAAAGCAAAAATAACCGTGTTGCATGATCCAAGTCAGGCGCTAGATATGGTTTTGAAATTAGCTTCGCCTGAAGATGCTATTTTAGTGACCGGTTCATTCTTTCTTGCCGGAGAATTAAGAAAAAAATGGTACAGCGAGGAGTTTGTTCTAAAAAATTTGAGCAGTTTCTGATTTTACTGTCATCCTCGCGCAGGCGGGGATCCACTCTTCTAAAAAAAGTAGATTCCCTCCTGCGCTTGTCTCGCCGGAGCCATAGCGAAGGCGGGCGAAAATGACATATTTTTTTATTATGACGCCAATAAATCAAAAAGTTGGTTTGTTTGATAACCAATTCAATCAATATTTGAAAAAAGACGCTCCTCTTGCCGATAGAATCCGGCCGGAAACATTGGATGATTTTTTTGGCCAAGAAGAAATTATCAGTGAGGGAAAATTGTTGCGTCGCGCTATAGAAAAAGACGAACTTTTTTCTATGCTTTTTTGGGGACCGCCCGGCTCGGGAAAAACAACCTTGGCAAAAATTGTCGCCAAACTGACAAAATCAAATTTTGAGAGCATTAGCGCGACTTCTTCCGGAAAAGCTGATTTGAAAAGGGTAATAAGCGAGGCCGAGGATAAGCGAAAAATGCGAAATGAGCGGACAATTTTATTTATTGATGAAATACATCGTTGGAATAAAGCCCAGCAAGACGCCCTTTTGCCGTTTGTGGAAAACGGAATCATTATTTTAATAGGGGCAACCACGGAAAATCCTTCTTTTGAGGTTAATTCGGCGCTTTTATCAAGATGCCGAGTTTTTGTTATAAAGCCCTTGAGTCCGGAAAATCTTAAATTGATAATAAAACGAGCAATGTCCGACAAAGAAAAAGGATTCGGTTATCTGGATATTCAAGTGACAGAAAAAACTTTGGATTTTTTGGCAATAATGTCCAACGGCGACGCGCGCACTGCCTTGAACGCGCTAGAAATAGCAATTAAAGCAAGTCGCAAGGGAGAGCAAAAAATGGTACAATTGGATCAGGAGATAATCACAGAGGCTCTGCAAAAGACAAATTTGATTTATGACCGCGCCGGAGAAGAACATTACAATATTATTTCCGCCCTTCATAAATCAATGCGGGGAAGCGATCCGGACGCTTCGCTATATTGGATGGCGAGAATGCTGGAAGCCGGAGAAGATCCGCTTTTCATCGCTCGCCGATTAATTCGTTTTGCTTCAGAGGATATTGGTTTGGCTGATCCGGAAGCTTTGGTGCAAGCTTCTTCTGCTTTTACCGCCTGCCACTATATCGGCGTTCCGGAATGCAATGTGATTTTGGCTCAAGCGGTTGTCTATTTGGCTAAAGCGACAAAATCAAACTCTCTTTATATTGCCTACGGAAAAGTAAAAAAGGACATTGAAGAACGAGGCAATGATCCCGTTCCGCTTCACTTGCGAAACGCGCCGACAGAATTAATGAAAAATATCGGTTACGGCGCGGGATATAAATATAATCCGGATTTTAATAAACCCGTAGAGCAAGAATATATGCCAGAGGGGTTAGAGGGAAGAAAATATTTAGAATAATTTAAATTTTATGAGAGAAGGTTATAGGAAAAGGCCGACAATAGAGGAATTAATACCTAGTAATTTTTATGGCCAAAGTTTTCTTTGTAAAAGGGAAAATGACTTGACTCCTAGTGAAAAAAAGATAATTTTTTTGCGGAAAAGAATAGAGGAAGCATTGAAAAAATGGAAAGAATATGGTGATAAGGAGGCTGAACAAGAAGCTTTTGATCTTTATTTACAATATGAAGAAATAACTAGTAAAGAAGAGCGAAAAGCAGACCAAGAAATAGAAATCAACTTTAATAAGACCATAGAAGAGCAAAAAGAATTCTACAAGTCTAAACTCGGTATAGAAATCAACGAATCCGTAGTCAGGGAAATATGGAAAAAAAATTATACGGAAATTAAAGGTGAAATTGAAAAGTATAACTATGACTCCATCCTCATTATTCCGGACAACCTGCCAAAAGAAGAATGTCTCAACAGCAAGCTTATTGAAACCATGAGTGAGTGTGCGGGCAAAGGCAACGTTGCCGCCACCTACTACCGTTTGGTGGGAGATCAACAAAATATTAGTTCCGTTCCGGAAAGCAAATATAAAATTATTTTAGTTCATTCCTCGCAAAATTTGGCGGATCATCCGCTACTCAAAGCTACCACGTGGAAAGATATCATGGCCTTGACGGGTATGGACCAAGCTGAGGTTAAAAGCAGAATCTCTAAAGGCCAGGATCTGCCTGTTGATTTTGAAGTAAAAATCAGCGGACAAAAAATTAAAATCAAAGCCGAGAGTCTGTCTTTAGAAGAATGCGAGATTCTTCAGAGAATGTATTTTGAAGAAAATCACAAACATTTTGGTGAAAACGACTGGACATGGCTTATGAAATCCTTCTCCGGTTCTGGGGTCGTGCTCTCGGGCTGGTATTCGGATGCTCGGCGGCTGCATGTCACTGCCAACACTCCCAGCTATGCACGTTACTATCTTGGCCTCCGCCTCTCCCGTAGTTTCTCGAATTAACTTAAGCTTTGGAGTTTTTTGATTTGATTTATTTCTTTTAACTTTTAATTTCTATGACTGACGAAAAATGGCTTGACGCAAAATCTAAAATTAAAGAAAAGTTTGAAATTGTGGAGGAGGGAAAAGAAGAGTTGGGCGAAATGGAAGGCAGGGGATTTAGAGAATTTGTTATTTTCAGTGGACCCTTGGGAAAAATGAAAATAGAGCGCACCGTTAAAGCTATCGTTTTGGATAAAAAAACATTTGGATCAAAAAGAATCGGCAATCAGGCGACAGTTGAGTATATCTATTCTGATACGGAAAAATCCAGCAAGTTTAAAGCGTATAAATGGGACGATAATAATTGGATAGAATTAACCGCCGAGATTGGGTTATGACAAAAAAATTTTTGCAGAAGGGAAGTTCTTATAACGCAGACCATTCCCCAAAAGATACCCGTTTAATAATTCTTACAGTTGTTATTTTTTTGTTTGGCGGAGTGGCGATTTTTCGCCTTTTTAGTCTGCAAATTTTAAGTCATGATTTTTATTTAGCCCTAGCCGCCGGCCAGCACGAAATTTCCAGATCAATTATTCCGGAAAGAGGAAAAATTTTAATACAAGAAGTGGGGGATTCGTCTGAAACTAAAAAATTGTATCCTTTAGCGACCAACCAATCTCTTTATCAAGTTTACGCAGAACCGAACCGAGTGGAAAATCCCGCGGAATTGGCGGAAAAACTTACGGATATATTTTTCACCAGGAGCGACGTTGAAATTAAGGAAGGGGAAACTCCGGAAATTTTGGAAGCGAAATATAAAGAGGCAAGACAAAAAGTTTTGGATGAAATATTAGGCAAGCTTAGTAAATCCAACGATCCGTATGAACCTTTAAAAAAAAGAGTAAGTGAAGAGATGTCAACAAAAATAAGAGAGCTAAAAGCAAGTGGGATTGGGTTTACCGAAGAGAGTGAGCGTTTTTATCCGGAAAGAAATATTGGCAGTCATATTTTGGGATTTTTGGGAACAAAAGATGACAAGAAGATTGGTCAATATGGTCTTGAAGGTTTTTTTGAAAAAGATTTGGCCGGCAAACAGGGATTTATGGAATCAGAAAAAGATGTTGCCGGAAGATGGATACCGATTTCCGGCCGTACTTGGGACAAAGCCGAAGACGGGACAGATTTAGTTTTAACAATAGATAGAAATATACAATTTTTTGCTTGCAATAAGCTACAAGAAGCGATAAAAAAGCATCGAGCCGACAGTGGGTCGGTAATTATTATGGACCCCAAGACCGGGGCAATTTGGGCAATGTGCTCTGTTCCCGATTTTGATCCGAACGATTACGCCAAAACTGAAAACATAAACACGTTTAACAATCCGGCTATTTTTTATCAATATGAGCCCGGATCAATTTTTAAAGCGATAACCATTGCCTCGGCGCTTGATTTGGGTAAAATTACTCCCGCCACCACATATAATGATGAGGGGTTTCTAAAAATAGACGGCTACACAATCAGAAATTCCGACTTAAAGGCGCATGGAATACAAACAATGACGCAGGTTTTAGACGCGTCATTAAACACCGGAGTGGTTTTTGCTATGAATAAAATGGGAGTTGACTCTTTTCGTAAATATGTTAATGATTTTGGTTTTGGGGTAATGACTGGAATTGAGCTTGATTATGAGGCAAGTGGCAATGTGAAGTCTTTAGAGAAAAAAGGAGAAATTTGGGGAGCGACCGCTTCTTTTGGTCAAGGAATATCCGTGACCCCGATTCAAATGGTTTCGGCTTTTGGCGCTCTTGCCAACGGAGGAAAATTAATGAAGCCATATATTGTTGATGAGGCGAGAAAAAGCAATGGTGAAGTTGTAAAGACTTCTCCCAAGCTTGTCCGACAGGTTATTTCCGGAAGGACTTCCACCCTTTTGGGAGGCATGCTTGTTTCCGTTGTGGAAAACGGACATGGGAAAAAAGCCGGTGTTCCGGGATATTATGTCGCGGGTAAAACCGGTACAGCTCAAGTTCCTAAAAAAGATGGACTTGGTTATGAAGCAGATATAAATATTGGTTCGTTCGTCGGTTTTGCTCCGGTGGAAGATCCGAAGTTTGTGATGTTAACAAAAATTGATCACCCGAGAGATGTTATTTGGGCGGAAAGTTCGGCCGCGCCTCTTTTTGGAGAAATCGCTCAGTATGTGTTAAACTATTTAAGAGTTCCGCCAAATAGGAAGTAAGAAACCACGGTTGCCTTTATTTATATTTAAATTATAAATTGTTAGTAAAATCACAAATCCAAAATCATAAGCTCCAAATAAATTACAATAACCAAATGTCCAAAATCCAAAAACAATTGTTTTGAACATTTAAATTTGGTGCTTTGAATTTATTTGGGATTTGTAATTTTGGATTTGGTGCTTTAGACGTTGATTTGAAATTTAGATTTTAGAATTTGGGATTTATTGTTTTATGAATTTATTAATTAAGAAAGAAATATTATGAAAAAGATAATGCAAAAGATACTTTACATTTTAGCTAAAAAAGTTTTGAAAAAATATAAACCGGAAGTGATTGGAATAACCGGCAGTATGGGAAAAACGTCAGCCAAAGAAGCTGTCTTTGCTGTCTTGTCGTCTAAATTTAAAGTCAGACAAAACATAAAAAATTATAATAATGAGCTGGGGATGCCTTTGTCTATTTTGGATGTGGAATCCGGGAATAGATCAATTGTTAAGTGGCTAAAAGTTATTTTCAAGGGAATAAGTTTAATTCTATTTAAAGATAAAGACTATCCGCAAATTTTAATTTTGGAAATGGGGGCCGATCATCCCGGAGATATTAAATATTTAACAGACTTGGCTCCTTGTAAAATCGGCGTGGCGACCGGAATCGGTCCGGCGCATCTGGAATTTTTTGAAAGCGTGGATAAAATTGTTAAAGAAAAAAGAGTGATTATTAGTCATCTTGATTCAAGCGGGTGCGCTATTTTGAATCATGACGATGAAAAGGTTTATGAGATGCGAGAAAAATCAAAGGCAAGAGTTTTGACCTATGGATTTGATTCTGAGGCGGGAGTGCGAGCGCAGGAAGATAGCATTATCGGAGACGGTATTGAAATAGAAGGAATGAAATTTAAATTGAGCTACAACGGCTCGGTTGTCCCTGTTTTTATCCCGGGAGTTTTGGGAAGACAACACATTTATGCCGCCTTGGTTGCTACAGCTGTTGGTGTAGCCTATGACATGAATTTAGTGGAGATATCGGAAAGTTTAAAAAATTATAAGGCGCCAAAAGGAAGAATGAATTTAATTCCCGGCATTAAAAAAACTTTAATAATAGATGATTCGTATAATTCTTCGCCCATACCGGCGGAGGCCGCATTGGGCGTGATGAAGTCAATAAATTTACCGCAAGATGATAAAAAGTTTGCTATTTTGGGCGATATGCTTGAACTTGGCGGTTTTAGTGAAGAAGGTCATCGTCAGGTTGGCCGGGCGGTTTTTGCCAATGGCATTGATTTTTTGATCACTGTTGGAGAGCGATCGCGCGACATTGGACGATCTGCCATAAAAGAGGGGATGCCCGAAGAAGTTGTCTTCAATTTTCCCACTGCTGAGGAAGCCGGTCTCTTTGCTCAAAGCAAAATAAAACAAGGTGATTTAATATTGGTAAAAGGATCGCAGGGCGCAAGAATGGAAAAAGTGGTCAAAGAATTAATGGCTGAACCTCTTTTGGCTAAAGATTTGTTGGTGCGACAGGGAGAAGAATGGCAGAGCTAAATATTTTTGATAGCCTAGAAAAAAGCTATTTTTAGGCTATCTTTTGCTATTTTTTGTCATTTTGGCTATAATATTGTTATATAAATACGGGTTTTGTGTCATTCTGAGCAGAGCGAAGAATCTCCCGCGTATGCGGGCTAGAAAAGAATATAGCGGGCATTCGCCCGAGATCCTTCACTGCGTTCAGGATGACGACCCGGTAACGGGCCGCTATCGTCTAGCCCGGTCTAGGACGCCTCCCTCTCACGGAGGAAACTCGGGTTCAAATCCCGATAGCGGTACCAAAAAAGTTAAAGGTTAAAAGTGAAAGGTTAAAAGTTTTTACATTATGCTTCCAGCGCTTTGGCACGATTTTTTATATACTCCGCTCTTGAATTTGTTAATCCTGCTTTACAATGGCTTGGCCTTTGGTCATCTCGGTTTGGCTATTATTTATTTGACTTTTATTATCCGTATCGCGCTTTTGCCTTTTACGGTTGTTTCCGAGCGTAGTAAAATTCTTTACGAAAAATTGGGAGAAAAAATTGCGAAAATTGAACATGATTTTAAAAATGATCCCGTTCAGAAAAATGAAATTATCAGGCAAGTAATGCGCGAACACCGCGTCAGTCCGTGGGCTAAGGTTTTAGTCTTGGCCGGACAAGCCCTGATTTTAGTTCTTTTGTATCAAGTTTTTGTCGGCGGAATAAACGGAAAATTGGCAGATCTTTATTCTTGGGTCAGAACGCCTGATTTTATAAATACAAATTTTTTAGGGTATGATTTGGGAGTACGAAGTTTGCTCTGGAGCGGAATAGTCGGCATTATTTTATTTTTGGAAATTTATTTTGATCAGAGAAGTCAGGGGAGTCCGCTTACAAAATCAGATGTTTTTTATCAAATATTTTTTCCGTTGGTTGTATTTTTAATACTTTGGACGTTGCCAATGGCAAAGTCTATTTTTATATTAACCTCGCTGGTTTTTTCTTTCCTGATTATTATTGTGCGACAAAGAATTAAAATTAAAATTAGAATCGCGGATAATAAAATTGAGATTGAGAAGGTGAAGAGTGGTTGACAGAATGGCCGAAAAGAATAAGCTAGAAGAAGATAATTTATCTAGAATAAAAGAAAATATGGCTGATTCATTGGATAAAATAATGTATTCTTTTGTTGTTGAGGATGTCTTGAAGGGTTTTTTTATTACTGTTCCGCCGGGGTATGTCGCTTGTGTTTATGATTTAGGGAGAGGCGTCTTAAAAAAGGTGCTTCATCCGGGGCTTCATCTCAAAATTCCTTTTTGGCAAAGAGCCAAACTTTTTAACACTCAAACTCTTGAATACAATATCAGCAAAGATTTTAACGCGGAAAATGTCCGAGCGCTGGGGGATACGCCTATCGGCGCCGTCAGTTTAGATAACAGAAACATTCAAATTGAAGGGACAATGCTTTTACGGCTTGATGTGGATCAGATTCCCTATATTTGGCAAAATATCGGCGAGGATTTTGTGGAGAAAATTATTCGTCCGACGATCAGAAGCCGTTTAAGAATGATTGCTTCGCTTTATTCCACTCAAGATATTATTTCTTTGCAGAGAAACCAAATAGAAGTGGCGATAAAAAATGAACTGGATAGAATTTTCCATCCGAGAGGAATTCATGTAGAAAATGTTTTATTGTGCGAGATTACGTCGCAGTTTAAAAAGAATGAGTAATATTAGTTCCTCCCCCTTGATGGGGGCCGCGTGTCGCTAAAGCTATAGCGGTGGCGCAAGGCTAGGAGGGGGTGGAGCAGTAGTTAAATATTTTTCTCACCCTCCCCTAACCCCTCCCCTCAAGGGAGGGGAAAAATAATGTAAAATAGCGCGGACGGCATTTGACAGCCCTTCGCGTTTTTAGTAATATGAAATTAGCACTCTTGACAAGCGACTGCTAATTTTTTACAATGAGCTAATATGGAAACAAGACAGGAAAAAATGCTCATTTCTTTGGTTGGCGAATATATTAAGAAAGCCGCGCCGGTCGCTTCCGGTTTTTTGGCGGGGCGGGGGAGTTTTAAGTTGAGTTCGGCAACCATTAGAAACGAAATGGCGGCTCTTGAGGAAAAAGGATATATTACCCAGCCGCATACTTCCGCCGGCAGGATACCGACCGAGCTTGGCTATAATTTTTATTTGGAAAAAATAAATACGGAAAAAGATGTTAAAATTTCGGAAAAAGACAAAGAAGTTTTAAATAAAAGCGCAAAGTCCGAGGAGATGCCGAATAAAAAAATCGCCAAGATGTTGGCGGAAATTTCCGGCGAAGCAGTAATTTTGGCTTTCAATGCAAAAGATATATACTATACCGGTCTTTCCAATTTATTCGGTAAACCGGAATTCCATGATCAAAATTTAGCGCGGAGAATCGGAGAAGTTGTTGATGAGCTTGATGAGGTTATGTATAAAATTTTTGATGATATTGGTGATGACATAAAAGTTTTAATTGGCAGTAAAAATCCTTTTAGTGATAATTGCAGTGTGATAATAAGTAAATGCAAAAAAGGTAAAGGTGTTATCGCGGTTTTAGGGCCGATCCGAATGGATTATAAAAAGAATGTTGGGTTGGTAAAATACGTGAAAGAAATTTTGGATATATAAACATATAAATAAAAAGAGTGGATTCCCGCCTTCGCGGGAATGACAATTAAATTATGGCAGAAGAAAAAATAACAACTGACGACAAACAACAAGAGGCTGATGAACTGGAAAATTTAAAATTGGAAATGGAAAAATGTAAAAAGGAAGCGGAAGAGTATTTGAACGGCTGGAAAAGAGCCAAAGCGGATTATCTTAATTTAAAAAATCAGTCAGGAGAAGCGCAAAAAGATTTAGTGAGGTTTGCTAATTTGGGAATAATCTTAAAATTTTTGCCGATTTATGATGGGTTGAAAAGGGCATGTAAGGAGGCGCCTTCTGTAGGTTCAGGCAATAATGATAAAAGCGAAGGTTGGTCAGAGGGAATTGTAAACATAAAAAAACAATTTGAAGGTTTTTTGAAAAATTTGGATATAGAAGAAATAAAAACAGTCGGAGAAGAATTTAATCCGGAGCTTCATGAAGCGGTCGCTAAAGAAAAAAGAGAAGAAGTCGGGAGTGATATCGTCTTGGAAGAAGTCGGCGGGGGGTACAAACTGGCCGGAAGGGTGGTTATCGCGGCAAAGGTGATAGTGAGCGAGTAATCCGTTCTTTGTCATCCCCGCGAAGGCGGGGATCCACTCTTATAAAAAAAGGGAGTAGTGAACTTTAGTTCGCGTTAATCTTACTAAGGCGCAGACTAAAGTCTGCTATTCCATTTTCTAACAACTGACAACCAAAATCTAACTTACTCCATAATTAAGTTCGCGATCAATATCAAAATTGGCGCGGGCGTTTAAGGGAGGCAAAAATAATATGGCAATTATTCGTTGGAGGCCATTCCCAATGTTTGAGCCATTTGAAGAAATGGACAAACTTTTTGAGAATTTTTCGGAGTGGCCAAATAAAACAGCCGGCTTTATTCCGGCAGTGGATGTTTATCAAACCAAAGACGGCGTTGTTGCGGAAATGTCTTTGGCCGGAGTTGATCCCGATGATGTTGATGTTTCCATTACCGATAATGTTTTGACAGTGCAAGGAAAAACCGAAAGAAAATCAGAAGTTGATGAAAAAGATTTTTATAGAAAAGAAATGCGCTACGGCAGTTTTTATCGCACTATCCCATTGCCCGTCGCGGTTCTAGGGGATAAGGCGGAAGCTAAATCGGAAAATGGAGTTTTAAAAATCACTGTTCCTAAAGCGTCGGAAGAAAAAAATAAGGCGATTAAGGTGAAGGTGGTGAAAGGGAAGAAATAAAATATGTCTTTATACCAATGTTCTTTTTGTGAAAAATCTTTTAGATCTAACGAAGATAGAATTACTCATGAAATGGTATGTATAAAAAATAATACACTTACAGCTAACAGCTAATAAGAAGTTTAAAAACAGATTAAGAATAAACAAAAGTAAATTAAAAACAAAGTAATTGCTCGCAGATAAATTGTTCCGCTTCATCTCGGAGCGGAACAGGAATTTGTAAATAATTAGGCATAAAAAACTATGAATAAATTATGGAAAGCGACAGCAATTATTGGGGTTAGTCTTTCTTTTACCTTGTTAGTTGTAATTATCGTAGGATTATTGCGTTGGCAAAAACAGACGCATGATAATTATGAGGAAAATGTTAGAGCCACCGAACGTTTAAATTTTATAGAGGATTGTTACAAAAGATCCCTTAAAGGAGAAAAAAGTCGCTTTCATGTGGAGTGCATGAATTTAAATTGTTGAAATAATTAAAGATTAAGAATGATTGCATGAAAAGAAATAAGTTAAATATAAAAACATATTGGTGTGATCAGTGTGGCCATGTGAGTATAAATCAAGAGGGGGAAGAAATTGAGATAATAAATAAGTTGCGTAGCAATAAGTTATGTCCACAGTGTAAAATGACATTATGGGAATATTATATTGACATGTCGCCAGAGATTAATTATTTGCAATATAATATTGAAAATTGCGAGATGGCATTTGATAAATTAAAGGAAATTAATGAAAAACTCAGGGCGGCGATGGACTTAGATTCACCAGAAAATCCTCTTGGACTTGGGCACTATAATAGGATAATTCAAGATTATTTGATAATAAAGGTTGCTGGATTGTTTGATAAAGATACAAGGACAATATCTTTTTATAATTTGTTCGATAACGCTAGTGAGATAGAGAAAATAGAGAAGGAAGACATTATACGATATATAGAAGAGAAAAGGCCCAGATTTTGTGCTCATTATGACAGAGATTATATTAAAAGCGATGAAAATAAGTTTCCAAATACACAGAAAATTGTGAATTCTAATTTGAAAGAAATTTTAAAGAGATTGCAGATAATCCTGGATGGGTTAAAAAATAAATTACAAATAACTAATCATAAAAAACTATGTCAAAAATTTTAGGTATAGACTTAGGAACAACCAATTCCTGTATGGCGATAATTGAAGGCGGAGAGCCAAAGGTTTTGGAAAATAAAGAAGGAGCGAGAACAACTCCGTCTATTGTTGCTGTTTCAAAAAACGGCGAGAGGTTGGTTGGACAATTGGCCAAACGTCAATCGGTGACCAATCCGGAAAATACCCTTTACTCGATTAAACGTTTAATCGGGAGACGGTTTGGCGACGAGGAAGTGCAAAGAGATTTGAAAGTTTTGCCATTCAAAATGAAACAAGTCGGCGAGGGAGTGAAAATCGCGATGAGTGGCAAGGAATATTCTCCTCAAGAAATTTCTGCCATGATTTTGCAGAAATTAAAAGCTGATGCCGAAGAAAAAATTGGCGAGAAAATCGAAGAAGCGATCATTACCGTACCGGCATATTTTGACGACGCGCAAAGGCAAGCAACCAAAGACGCCGGAGAAATTGCCGGATTGAAAGTAAAAAGAATCATCAACGAACCGACTGCCGCAGCTTTGGCCTATGGATTTGATAAAAAGAAAGGTCAGCAAATCGCTGTCTATGATTTGGGCGGTGGTACTTTTGATATTTCCGTTTTGGATATTGGCGCGGATACGGTGGAAGTAAAATCAACCAATGGCGACACGCATTTGGGTGGCGATGACTTTGATCAAAGAATTATTAATTGGATTATTAATGAATTTAAAAAGGACCAAGGTGTTGATTTAGCGAAAGATCCTTTGGCTCTTCAAAGAATTAAGGAAGCAGCCGAGAAGGCAAAGATTGAGCTTTCTACAGCCATGGAAACAGAAATCAATCAGCCATTTATTACTTCAGATTCCTCTGGGCCAAGACATTTAGTAATGAAATTAACTAGAGCCAAAATGGAAGAATTGATTGGTGATCTTGTTGAGGCAACTCTAGAACCGTGCAAAAAAGCTTTAGCAGACGCAAAATTGGAAGCAAAAGATATTGAAGAAGTAGTTATGGTCGGCGGAATGACAAGAATGCCTTTAGTTCAACAAACTGTTGAAAAGTTTTTTGGCAAAAAGCCGAATCTATCTGTAAATCCAGACGAAGTCGTAGCCATTGGTGCGGCGGTACAGGCTGGAGTCTTGCAAGGCGAGGTTCGCGATATTTTGTTGCTTGATGTTACTCCGTTAACTGTTGGTCTCGAAACCTTAGGTGGAGTAATGACTGCTCTTATAAGCAGAAATACAACAATTCCAACATCAAAAACTCAAGTATTTTCTACTGCAGCCGACGGACAAACTTCTGTAGAGATTCATATCTTGCAAGGTGAGCGTCCGATGGCGGGAGATAATAAAACTTTGGGACGATTTATGCTTTCCGGCATTCCTTCCGCTCCGCGCGGAGTTCCGCAAGTGGAAGTGACTTTTGATATTGACGCTAACGGAATTTTAAATGTTAAAGCAAAAGATAAAGCAACCGGGAAAGAACAGTCAATTACAATTACTGCCTCAACCGGATTATCAAAAGAAGAAATAGAAAAAATGAAACAGGAAGCGGAAATACATGCGGCGGACGACGAGAAGAAAAAAGAGATGATTGAAGTTAAAAATACTGCTGAAACAATTTTGTATACAACCGAAAAAATGTTGAAAGACTTGGCGGACAAGATAAAAGCGGAAGATAAAAAAGAGATTGAAGAAAAAATGGAAGCTTTGAAAAAAGTAAAAGATACTGACGATAAAGAAGCGATCAAGAAAGCGGCAGATGAATTAGCACAAGTCGGACAAAAAGTCGGCGCGGCGATGTATCAGAGCCAACAAGCGCAAACCCCTCCGCCAGGCTCAGGGAATAATGATGAAAAAAAAGATGAAGAAAAGAAAGACGATAAGAGCAAGACTGTTGAGGGAGAGTACGAAGAAGTGAAGTAAATGAATTATGAATCAAGAATCATGAATCAAGAATTTTGATTGCGAAATCATAATTAATAATTCATGATTCTGTTAATGTGGCAAAGGATTATTATCAAATATTAGGCGTTAGCAAGGGCGCGTCGCAGGATGAAGTTAAAAAAGCTTTTCGCGAATTGGCTCACAAACATCATCCCGACAAGCAGGGCGGTAATGTGGATAAATTCAAGGAAATAAATGAAGCTTATCAGGTTTTGGGCAACCCCGAAAAACGCCAACAGTACGACCAATTTGGAACCACCTTTGATCAGGCCGGAGGCCCGGGTGGTTTTTCCGGTTTTGACGGATCTGGTTTTGCTAATGGTTTTAATGGGTTTGACTTCAATGATATTGGAGATATTTTTGGTTTTGGAGATATTTTCGGTGGCGGGAAGAAAAGGAAAAAAGTAAAACGCGGTAAAGATATTCAGATGGAAATGGAAATTAGTTTTCGCGAATCTGTTTTTGGCGAAGAAAAGATTTTAGATTTATATAAACCAAGCGCTTGCAGTAATTGTGGCGGATCGGGAGATGATCCGACAAGCAAAATTTCTATTTGCGTAAATTGCAATGGGTCAGGCAAAGTCAGAGCCATTCAAAAAACATTTCTTGGTAGTTTCGAGACAGTGACGGTTTGCCCGAAGTGCCAAGGCGAAGGGAAAAAAGCGGAAAAAGAATGTCGAGAATGTCGAGGATCCGGAGTCACGCGCGCTTCCAAAAAAATAAAATTTAAAATACCGGCCGGAATTATAAATGGAGAAGCTATTCGTCTTTCCGGAGAAGGCGAGGCTGGAGGAAAAGGTGGCGAGCCGGGAGATTTATTTATTACTTTTAGAGTTAAGGTTGATCGTGATTTTAGGCGCGACGGCAATAATATTTTAACGAAAGCGGAAATAAGTTTTACCCAAGCGGCGCTGGGAGACAAAATTGAAGTAAAGACATTGGAAGGCGCGGTGATGCTTGCCATTCCGGCCGGGACACAATCAGGGCAAATTTTTAAATTAAAAGGGAGGGGGATTAATGATACGGTTCACGGCGGTGGATTGGGTGACCAGCTTGTTGAAGTAATTGTTATTACGCCGACAAGAATTTCGAGAAGGCAAAGAGAATTATTGGAGGAGTTGGGGAGGGATTAGGTTTGTGCTATAATAGGATAAAGTTTTGTTTTGATTTTTTATATATATTAAAAGCTGGGTGGGCTAGTATATTTTCGTACTCCGTCCAGCGTTTTTGTTTTTGCGCTTGTCATCCCCGCGCAGGCGGGGATCCACTCGTAATTATTTATCGTTGAAGTAGATTCCCGCCTTCGCGGGAATGACAGAAAACTGGTTTGAATTTTAATTTTTTTCTGCTATACTTCTATAATATGAATTTCTACAATACCCTCTCCAAAAAGATAGAAAATTTTAAGCCCCAGAAGGGCAAAACAGTCAAAATATACACCTGCGGGCCGACGGTTTACAACTATGCCCACATCGGCAATCTTCGCGCCTATATTTTTGACGATATTCTAATTCGCGCTCTTCTCTATAACGGTTATAAAGTTGACCACGTTATTAATCTTACGGATATTGGTCATCTGACTTCCGATGCCGATGCCGGCGAAGACAAGATGATGAAGGCTCTGGCTCGCGAAGGGTTTCCGTTGACTCTGGAATCAATGAAAAAAATAGCTGAAAAATATACGGTGGCTTTTCAAGATGATTTAAAAAAACTGAATATTTTCGAATACACAGAAAATAAAAATTATAAAATAACTTGGGCTAAAGCCAGCGATCACATCAAAGAACAAATTGATTTAGTTAAAATTTTAGTGGAAAAAGGATTTGCTTACGAAACAGACCAGGCAATTTATTTTGATGTAAAAAAGTTTCCCGATTATGGAAAATTAACCGGACAAAAACTGGAAGAAAAAAAGACAGCGGTTCGCAAGGAAGTTTTTGAAGATAAAGATAAAAAAAATCAGGCTGATTTTGCTTTGTGGTTTAAGCGCGCGGGTCGTTTTGCCGGGCACGTGATGTATTGGCCGTCGCCTTGGGGCGATGGATTTCCCGGCTGGCATATTGAATGTTCCGCTATGGCCATGAAATATTTGGGCGAGACTTTAGATATTCATACCGGTGGGGTTGACCATATTTCCGTTCATCATACTAATGAAATTGCTCAAAGTGAGGCTGCGACCGGAAAGACTTTTTCTCGTTTTTGGATGCATAACGAATTTATTGTAATCGGAAAAGATAAGATGGCAAAATCGGCCGGGACTTTTATTACCCTAAACAGTTTGATTGAAAAGGGCTTGAATCCTTTGGCCTACAGATATTTTTGTCTTGGCGCGCATTATCGCCAGCAACTTAATTTTTCTTTTGAAGCGGTAGGGGCGGCGGAAAACGCTTTGAATAATTTATACAGCGCCACAATTGATCTTAAAAAAGGAGACGATATTCCAGCCGAAGAAGAATTTAAAAAATTGCTAGACAATGATCTGGGAGTACCCGAAGACCTGGCAGTAGTTTGGAAAATAGTTAAAACCGGTAACGGGATTGATTCTCTTTTAAAATTTGACGAAGTCTTGGGTTTTGATATTAAAAATAAAATAAAAGAATTATCGGAAATCCCCGAGAAAATAAAAAAACTTCTCGAAGAGCGAGAAGAAGCGAGAAAAAATAAAGATTGGGTAAGGGCGGATGAAATTCGTAAGAGAATAGAAGTCGACGGATATAACGTTTTAGATACAGCAGAAGGGCAGAAAATAAAGTTAAAGGTGAAAGCTTAAAAGTGAGAAGTTGCAGTTTAAGGTTAAAAGTTGAAATTGACGCCAACTTTTAATTTTTAGAACCATTTTTTACTCTTAAAAAAGATCAACATCCCGGAGGCGCCGGCTGCCATTAGTCCAAGAATAATGAAAAAGCCATAAGGGTGGGACACAAAAGGCATTTTGATAACATTCATACCGAACATAGAGGCAAGTAAGGTTAAGGGGAAAACAATAACGGAGAAAATGGTCAAAGTTTTCATTATCTCGTTTATTCTAAAATCAATCAAGGAAACGTTTGTTTCGTGGAGAGCGTCAATAGTATCTTTGTAGTTATCCAAGAGATCCCAAATTTCTTTAGTATAGTTTATAAGATCATCAAGATATTTTTTCAGCTGGTTGTTGGGGAAGAAAACAGAGGCTTCGGTTATAAAATAACGGATTACTTGTTTATGCGGTTGCATTGCCCGCCGGAAATTGACGATATTTGTTTTTATGCGGAGAATCTCGGTAATTGTTCCTTTTTCAAAATCAGCCCTTATCCGAGCTTCTACATTATCTATGTCATTACTGATATGGACAAGCATAGGAAAACACTCGGAAAGCAAGCGGTTTAATATCTCGTGGAGAAGGGCGGCAGGGCTGGAACATTTTAAAGTTTTGTTGTTATATTCGCCAAAAGTATTGCCAATCTGCCCCAATTCATTGGTATGGACGGTCACAAGAGTTTTAGGAGTGATGAAAAAATCAACTTCCGAGGCGTGAATGGTTTTTGTCTCGCGGTCAAAAACAGGGAAAAGCAAAATCATAAAAAGATAATCGGGGCGAGCGATAAGTTTGGGACGTTGAAGAGGAGGTAAGCAGTCTTCCAAATCCGACGGATAAAAATTAAATTCTTTTTCTAAGTATTTTATCTCCTTTTCACTATTATTCGCGACATTAAACCAAGAAAAATTTTTATTCTTAATAATTTTTACATCAGAAGACATAGATATTTATACACAGGATTAAGCACATTTATATTTTAGCACATTTTAGTTTAATGTGGTACAATTTAGTAAGATTTAAGATTAAAATTCAAGAGATTAATTATTTTTTAGTTTTTAATTAGTAATTTATATGCCGCAAGTGCAAGGAAAAATCAGCCCCCAAAGAAGAGCGCCGCAAAATTTAAGAGAAAGAGAAAATCTTGAAGCGGAAAAAAAATATGAGATCGAGGAAGAAGTAGAAGAAGAATTTGAAGAAGATGATTTCTCCGAAGAAATTCAGGAAACTCATGATGATTTTTTAGACAAAGAAGAAGTGCCGTCCATTAATCTTCCGCAAACCTTCGCGCCGAGCGCTAATCGTTCTTCCAAAAGTGAAACATTAACCAAAGTTGAAAAAATATTGGAAAAAGATCTGGGAGACATTTATTTTAAAATGCCGGAAGAAGCCAAGCAAAAATTTAAAGTAAAAGGGGAGGAGATTTCTCTTAAAATAGAGGAAATGATCGAAACGGGAAAAGCGATTGCTAGAAAAATTTTGGCGTTGATTAAGATTTGGTTGCAGACAATTCCCGGAGTGAATAGATTTTTTCTTGAACAAGAGGCAAAGATAAAAACCGACAAGATTATGGAATATGTAGAAAGAGAGAAAAAAATATAGATATAATTTATTTATTTTATGCAAAGCCTTGAGGACAAAAAGTGGAAAAAAATAAAGAGTTCATTTTCTTTCGGCGCGGTGGCGATAATTTTCAGCTTCTTTTTTTATCAGCAAATAGTCGTTCCCAGAGAACAAATGCAGATGGCTGGAGATTTTGCCGGGACTCCCGAAGGATCCTTGCTTTTAACCTTGATTGGTATTTTTTCCGGGACTTGGCTCGTTATTTATTTGTTGCGTGTTTTTTTACATCAAAAAACAAAAATGGCCGCGTCTTTCCGCAATGTTGTTCTTCAGGTCACTTTACCTAAGGAATCAGCCGGAAAAGCCCAAGAGAAAAAAGAAATTAATCCGCAGGTTATTCAAGAGGGCGTGGCCGCGGCCGAAGCTTTTTTTTCCACCATCGGCGGTCTTAAAGCCCAAAGAGGCATTTGGTACTGGCTTACCGGACGGACGGATTACATTTCCTTTGAAATAGTCGCCGATAAAGGAATAATTTCTTTTTATGTTGTCGCGCCACGTTATCTGCAAAATTATCTTGAACAACAAATCAGAGCGCACTACCCCGAGGCATTTATTGAAGAAACTGAAGATTATAATATTTTTACTCCGCAAGGAGAGGTCAGAGCCGGTTATTTGATTTTTAAGCGTCCTCATTTTTTTCCGATAAAAACTTATAAAAAAACAGAGACAGACCCCATGAGCGCCCTGACTAATGTTCTTTCCAAACTGGAAAAAAACGAAGGCGCGGCGATTCAGTTTGTCATTTGTTCAGCTAAAAAAGAATGGCGAAAGCCGGGAATAAAAGTCGCCCAAGCGATGCAACAAGGTAAAAAGATGGATGAAGCAATCTACGAGGTGACGGCAAATATCATAATAAGAGTTTTGAAAGAATTGGCTACTATTTTTAAACAGAATGACAAGAAAAAACCGGAAGATCAAATGATGCAAGTAAAAAATGAACCCTATAGGTTATCTCCCATGGATGAAGAAGTTGTTAAAGGTCTTGAGGAAAAAGCAAGCCGAGCCGGAGTAGATGTGAATATAAGAGTTGTTGTCTCTTCGGAAGATAAAGAAAGAACATTAATGCATCTTGAAAGCATTACCAATGCGTTTAGTCAATACAATATTTATCAATACGGCAACAGTTTTAGTAGGGTCATGCCCAAGGGTGGTTGGCACTTGCGTCAGTTGATCAAAAATTTTATCCATCGCGGTTTTAGCGAGAAAAGAAAAGTCGTTTTAAATTCTGAAGAGATCGCCAGCATTTTTCATTTTCCTTTACCCTGGACGGAAACGCCGAATATTAAGTGGCTTCTGGCTAAAAAAGCCGCGCCTCCGGTTAATATGCCCAAAGAGGGTTTGATTTTGGGCAAAGCAATTTTTCGCGGAGAGGAAATTGTTACTAGAATAAAACGGGAAGATCGGCGTCGCCATATTTATATGATTGGCCGTTCCGGTGTCGGTAAATCAACTTTAATGCAAAATATGGCCAAGCAGGATATCAGAAACGGCGAGGGAGTCGCGGTTATTGATCCACACGGAGATTTGGTTGATGATATTTTAGCTTGTATTCCGAAAGAAAGAGCTGATGACGTTATAGTATTTAACCCGTCCGATCTGGAACGGCCGATAGGTTTGAATATGCTTGAAGCTAGCGATGAAAACCAAAAAGATTTTGCCGCTCAAGAAATGGTTGCTATTTTCTACAGACTTTTTCCGCCGGAAATGATTGGTCCGATGTTTGAACATACCATGAGAAACGTAATGTTGACATTGATGGCTGATATTGAAAATCCGGGAACACTAGCTGAAATTCCTCGCATGATCACCGATCCCGATTTTCAAAAGGCTTGGCTCGTTAAAGTAAAAGATCCGATAGTGCGCGCTTACTGGGAAAAAGAAGTGGCTAAAACGTCGGATTTTCATAAATCAGAAATGTTTGGTTACTTAATCTCCAAGGTTGGTCGCTTTGTGGAAAATGAAATGATGAGAAATATTATTGGTCAGACTCATTCCGGTTTTGATTTTCGCGAGGTAATGGATAAAAAGAAAATACTTTTGGTCAATTTGGCCAAAGGCAAGACCGGCGAAGTGAACAGTAATTTGCTAGGTTTGATTATTGTTTCAAAACTGCAAATGGCCGCTATGGGGAGAGCGGATATACCTGAAGAAGAAAGGCATGATTTTTATCTTTATATCGACGAGTTCCAAAATTTCATTACTGAAAGTATTGCCACTATTCTTTCGGAAGCGAGAAAATATCGCTTATGTTTGAATATTGCTCATCAATATATAGGGCAACTGGTCAAAGATAACAAAACCGAAATTCGCGACGCTGTTTTTGGCAATGCCGGTACCATGATTGCTTTTAGAATCGGCGTTGACGACGCGGAGACAATCGCCAAAGAATTCGCGCCCGTCTTTAACGAATATGATGTTTTAAATATTGAAAAATACACGGCTTACACCAAGCTCTTGATAGACAATACCGCCTCAAAAGCTTTTAATATGCAAGTTTATCCTCCGGAAAAAGGAAATCGCGAAATAGCCGAGGCGATCAAGGAATTATCAAGATTAAAATACGGCCGTGACCGAAGAATTGTGGAAGCGGAAATCGCCGAAAGAACAAGACTCGGTGAGCCGGAAAGAACGTCCGGACCGCTCTATGGAGAAAAGGGGATGTAGATTTTGCGGTTGGATATTGGATATCCAAATAAAGTGGAGCTACGGCGAGATGAAATCCGCCTACGCTACCTGCCTTCGCTAAAGCTACAGCAAAGCAAGAGGCTACGGCGAGATGAAATCCGCCGACGCTAAGGCTACGGCGAGATGAAATCCGCCGACGCTAAGGCTACGGCGAGATGAAACAAAAACAAAAAATATGTCAGACCAAAACCAGAATTTTTTTATCAATTTTAACGATCCTAAAAATTTATCAAACGAAGACTCGGGAGAAGTAAAAGAAGAAAAAAGCGTCATTGACGATAAATTTTTTTATGAAGGAGAAGAAGTTAGTGAAAAAAAAGAAGAGGTAGATTTGAAAGACATTGAAGTTTCTTTGAGTTTGGATAAAGTGGAGCTGATCAAAAAAGTTATACAGGAGACACAAAATAATTTAAAACGGATTAGTTATCTTTTAGGAGAAGAAATCACGGAAAGGGGAGAAAATTATAGTCAACGTTTGGAAAAAGATGAAATTGTTTTTCCGGAAGTAAATATTAAGGAAGACGGCGATAAAAAAGACGAGGGCGCGGAAAGTGAGAGCGCGGTTGCTTTGGGCGACAAGGGAGAGAGAATTTTGGAAGGAGTTTTTGACGGGCAAAATATGATTGGCGAAGACGGCAAGGAATATATTGTTCCGCCGAATTACGCTTCAAAATCAAAATTGGTGGAAGGTGATATCCTAAAACTGACGATAGATGAAAAAGGCAGATTTCTTTTTAAACAAATCGGGCCGATTGAAAGAGCGAGGGTAATTGGAAAATTAGAACAAAGCGAAACTGACGGAGGATATTGTGTCACGGTTGGAGAAAAAAAGTGGAAGATTCTGGCTTCGCCGGTTACTTATTTTAGGGCGGTTGTTGGCGATGAGGCGATTATTCTTATTCCCAAAAGCACACCGAGCAAATGGGCGGCAGTGGAGAATATTATTAAGAAGAATAACTAATAAATTAACATAAATTTATGAACGAAAAACAAAAAAGAGAAGGGGATGAGTTAAAAGCCTTGGGGGGGAGCCAAGAGAAACATTCAAGCATTGGAGCATGGATGTTCCCGCGAAAGCTTTTAGAAAAGGTCGTGGGGTTGAGAGTTATTATTCTGGAGATGATTCTGAAGCCTGGAAAGATTCATTATTTACTTATTGTTTTGATGGTAAAAAAACATTTTCCGTTGAAGAGAACAGAGAAGGTTCTCTTTGTGTTAAATTGGGTGTAGGCGAAGATAAAGTCAGTGTTCCACTTACTATACTTTTAGATATTCCTTTTGGTGAGGGAACTGAAATTAAAAAGGGTGATCAAGTAAGTTTTTTCCCTTCAAGAGAATTGCAATCTCTAATTACATTGGAAAATATGTCACCCGCAGAAAGAAAAAAGACAGAACAACTTAAAAAAATGATGCAAGAACGCGAAGAATTCAATAATAATTTATTTAGAGGATGGAGGGAGAGTGGTGATAAATACGGTTGTTATTATGCTTTAGGCGAAGACGGATATATTTTAGGAATAGCAAAAGAGGTTGGGGTAGACGGTATATCTCAGTTATTTGCTGATCTTAAAAAAGACGAAAATATTAGCAATATTATTTTATTTAAAAGAGAGGAAGGCAAGTAAATTGAGCCCATGTAAAATAACAAAAAAGATTTTCAAAATGAAAATCTTTTTTGTTTTGACTTTAATCCTAAAATAGGCTAAGATACCTCAATTAACAAGCCACTATGTCCACCACTTTATATAGAAAATACAGACCGCAGACCTGGAAAGAAATCACTAACCAGAATCATGTTAAAATTACCATACAAAACGAAATTGAGACCGATAAAATCGCTCATGCCTATCTTTTTTGCGGGCCGAGAGGTATTGGAAAAACGACCATCGCGAGACTATTGGCAAAAGCGATAAATTGCGAGAATAGAAAACCGGGAGAAGCGGAGGCTTGTGGCAAATGTAATTCCTGCGAGGAAATTTCTTCCGGGCGGGATTTGGATATTGTGGAAATCGACGCGGCCTCACACACCGGAGTGGATAATGTTCGCGAGAATATTGTCGCCAACGCTAAATTTTCTCCTTCCAAAAGAAAATATAAAGTTTTTATCATAGACGAAGTGCACATGCTTTCCACTTCGGCTTTTAACGCTCTTTTGAAGACTATTGAAGAGCCTCCGGCTCGAGTGATTTTTATTTTAGCGACGACTGAAACTCATAAAGTTCCTCAGACAATAATTTCTCGCTGTCAGAGGTTTGATTTTAAAAAAATATCAAAGAGGGAAATGGTGGAGAGATTGAAATATATTTTAAGCCAAGAGCGAGTCCAAGTTGATGATGGTATCTTGGAAAGCATTGCCCGCGCTTCTGAAGGATGTGTGCGCGACGCGGAAAGTCTACTCGGTCAGGTTTTGGTTTTGCGCGATAAAGATAATAAAATCAGCAAAGAGCAGGCTGAACTAATCATTCCTCGGTCGGATTTTAATACAGCCTCGGAATTTGTCGGATATTTGGCAATGAAAGACGCGGAAAAGGGGATAAGACTTATCAACAAATTGGTTAACGCCGGAGCGGATCTTTCTCAATTCACTTCGGATTTGATAGAATTTTTGAGAAAAATATTGCTTTTAGGCGTAAGCGGGGAGTTGGAAGAATATTCTTTTGATTTGGACGAAGAATCCGAGAAAAAAGTTTTGGAATTTTCCAAAAATATTGACGCGCAAAAAATAATTCATTGGATAGGTTTATTTATTGAAACAAAGCAAGAACTAAGATCATCCGACATAGCTCAATTGCCTCTTGAAATGGCTGTCGTAGAAATCGCCAGGGGTAATGTCTGCGCTTCAAAACCGCTTCAAGAAGTTTCTACCGTAAGTTCAAAACCGGTTGGAAAAAGCTTAAACATTACTGACGAAGAAAGGGCAAAAATAAAAGATTCTTTTCAAAAAGCGGAGGAGAAAAAAGAAAACGCGAGAGTGGAGGAAATTGAAGTAAGGAATTCCGGGCCCCTGGTCATAGATTTTAACCTTGAGAAAATAAAAGAAAAGTGGCATGATATCTTAAGGTTGGCGGCGGATCGCAGTCCTTCACTTGTCTTGATTTTAAGAGTTGGTCAGCCGATCATCGTGGAAAATGGAATTTTGCAGATAGGTTTTAAATACAGGTTTCACAAAGAAAGAATAAATGAGAATAAAAACAATTTGCTCTTGAAGAATTTGATAAAAGAAGCGATTGGCAGTGATTTGGGAGTAACCGGCATTATTGCCGATATTCCCGAGCCAGCCGAGCCACCGCCGATAGAAGTGGACAAGGTTTTAGAAGAATTCGGCGGGAGAGTTGTTGAGTAAAATTATTCGGGGATCGTCTAACGGCAGGACGCCAGGTTCTGGCCCTGGTAATCAAGGTTCGAATCCTTGTCCCCGAGTTTCAAATAGAAACCTAAAAAACAGCTCCAACAAGAGCTTTTTTAGTTCTGAAATCTAGGGGGCTTAGACATTAGAAATATTGGGGTAATTTGGTATAATGGGATAGAGATAATTATTCTTGATTTAAAATTTTATGGAAGAAAAAAGAAATTGTCCTTGGTGCGAAAGTGGACATGATGGGCCAAAGCATGTTGATTCTAAAGATTGTGTATTTTGTAATTTTACCGACAAAGAAGTAGTAATTTATGAAGACAATCTCTTTACCTCTTTTTTAAGCAGGGCACCACTTAATAATTATCACGCAATAATTGTGCCAAAAAAACATTACATTGATACATATGAGATCCCCGATGAAGTTTTAGCTAAAATGTATATCCTTGCCAAAAAAATTACAAAAGCAATAAAACAAGCCTCTAAGGCTGATGGAGTATCATGGATGCATGATGACGGCACAGCAAAGACTGCGGAACACTTTACTCTTCATCTTTTCCCAAGATATAAAAAAGATAATATTTGTGGTCATTATGTCAGACAAGAAGATCCTGGTTTAATAGTAAGAGCTCAATACACAGAAGAAATTAAAAAGTTTCTATAAAAAGTGTACAAAGATGGGAGCAAGACGTTAGAGGTGGCAAGGGGTCATTAGGGAAGAATCATAATTCTTCCAGATCGTTTATTTTTTATGTGTGCAAGAAATAAATATATGTCTATCCTCGGTCTTAAAAGAGGAACAGTAAAATTAAGTGAACATTATGATGAATGGGCTAAGCTTTTCAAAAAAGAGAAACAGCTTCTTTTTGATAAGCTTGGCGATAACATAATCGCAATTGAACATGTGGGCAGTACTGCTGTCCCAAGTGTTCCAGCAAAACCACTTATTGATATAAATGTGGCAGTAGAATCAATTGATGATGTGGCTATCAATAAATTTATAGAACCACTTAAAAAGATTGGATATACTTATATGCATAAGTATCCAGATCGCCATTTTTTTGCCAAAGGCTCTGAAGAAAAAAGAACCCATCATCTCAATCTTGTAAAAATGAACAGCGATTCTGGGTGGAAAGATCATATTATGTTTCGTGACCATCTAAGACGCAATGAATCATCAAGAAATAAATACATTAAACTTAAGATCAAATTAGCAAAGCAATATCCAAACGACAGGCCTTCTTATACTAAAGCCAAAGAGGAATTTATCCAAGAGATTATTCAACGAGCAAAATTAGAGACTGTTTCCGACTAAACCTTTTCATCTCCCCATCTCCACTCCCACAATTTTCTAATCAAAAGTTCTAAGCGCATCCCGGAGGGGTCCCGCCTTTTCCTTTTAATACAGCCTAAATATGGGCTGTTTTTGGTTTATGCTATACTTAAGTAATTAATAAAAATCATAGATATGGTATTAAGCAAAATATCTTTTGATGTTATTAGCGATAAGACTAAAAGCTTATTTTTTTCTTACGCATTGTGGGGCGCAGCGTACCCGATAATATCGTTATTTATAAATGCTTTTATTTGGAGGCAAACGGGTTCTTTTATAAATGTGGCCGGGTATAACCTAGGTTTATTTATCGGCCTTCCTTTTGGTTTTTTATTTGCGACTATACTTTTAAGAAAAATTAATATTAAATTTACTTATATTTTAGGGTTATTGATTTCAATAATAGCGGGTTTTTTGGCGATATTTTTATCTAGTTTCAGTTTTTTTATTTATTTAACTTACGGTTTAATTTATGGAGTTGGCTCTGGACTTTATTGGTCTAGTCGTAATTATTTAACCCTTCAAGAAACAAAAGATGAACACAGAAATTATTTTTTTAGTATAGTGTCTTTAGCCAATAAAATATCAGGAATGGTTGTTGCCTTTGTGTCCGGATGGATAATTTTTTCAGTGGAATCAATGCTTGGTTATTCGGCGACAGGAGCTTATTTGTTGCTTATATTTATAGCTTTTATCTTTATGCTTTTGTCTGGTTTGGTAATTTTTAAAACTAACCTTGAGACTCCGACAATAAAAAAAATATGGCAGTTATCTATTTCTAAAAAATGGAATCAGGTTAGAATTGTGGCGATGGGTATGGGTGTTCTTGACGGCTCTATGTATTTTTTACCTACCTTGCTCATTCTATATTTTTTAGGAAAAGAAAATGTTTTAGGCACCATAAGCGCTGTTGTTTCCCTAATATCAATGCTTTTATTGTACATATATGGGAAATATAGCAGTCGCAGAGATCGTAAATATATTTTATTGTTATCATTTTCAGTAAATTTTTTGCTAGCATTATTGTTAGCACTATTTATGTCTCATCTCTCTGTTTATATTTTTGTATTGCTTTGTGGGTTATCGCTTGCTTTCTATTGGCTAGCTTTAAATCCATGGTTTTTGAGTGTTATGGACACAGTGTTGGGTGAAAAGAAGCAGGATAAATTTGTAGTTATATTTGACCATGAGATATTCCTAAATCTTGGGAGGATAGTGAGCGTAATAATTTCATTGGTATTGGTTGCCGAGATCGGAATATTACCAACGTTACAATTTTTACCTTTAACTTTAACTTTATTGCAATTAATTATATTCGCCTTTGCTTATTTGTATTATAAAGATCAAGCAAAAACGATATTGCGCGCTCTTTGGGGTAAACTTAAATAACTAAACTTGAATATGAACATTAAAATCTTAGGAACAGGCTGTCCTAATTGCCAGAAGCTAGAACAAAACGTCAAACAAGCCTTGAAAGAATTAAATATTGATGCCCCGGTGGATAAAATAGTCGACATTCAGACTATTATGAGCTACGGCATTATGAGCACGCCAGCGGTTGTGGTTGACGGAGAAGTTGTTAGCTATGGTTGCGTCTTGGGCGTAGAAGAAATTAAAAAGTTATTAGCAAAATGATAAAATTTTTTGCCGATTGGCTAACTTATTCAATATTGAGTATCACCCCCAAAACACTTCTAGCCGAAGCAGTGAATTTTTTCGTGTACGACACGATCAAAATTTTTCTGCTGTTAGCTGCTATTATTTTTTCAGTTTCTATTATCCGCTCCTTCCTTCCGCCTGAAAAAATTCGTAATATTCTATCCCGTAAGCATAAGTTTGTGGGAAACATTTTAGCCGCGCTATTTGGCATTATCACGCCATTTTGTTCTTGTTCGGCCGTACCGTTGTTTTTAGGTTTTGTAGAAGTGGGAGTACCGCTTGGAGTTACTTTTTCTTTTTTGGTGTCATCACCAATGATCAATGAGGTAGCTCTAGTTTTATTATTTGGTCTTTTTGGTTGGAAAATTGCCGGTATTTATATAGTCAGTGGTCTAACAATCGCCATTGTGTCAGGTTTAATTATGGGCAAACTTCCAGTAGAACATTTGCTTGCCGATTTTGTCAGGAAAAATCAAGCTAAAAACAGTTTACAATTACCGGAAATGAATTGGTCGCAAAGATTAAATTATGCCAAAAATTATACTTGGGACATAGTTAAAAGGGTTTGGCTGTATATATTAATTGGCGTTGGCGTAGGGGCTTGGATCCACGGCTATTTGCCGGCAGATTTTTTGGCAAAATATGCCGGAGCAGACAAATGGTATGCCGTGCCTTTGGCAGTGCTTGTAGGTATTCCGCTTTATTCTAATGCCGCCGGTGTTATTCCTTTGGTAAGCGTTTTAACTGAAAAGGGCGTAGCTATTGGTACAACTCTAGCTTTTATGATGGCCGTCACAGCCTTGTCTTTACCGGAATTTATGATTTTAAAGAAAGTTATGAAAACAAGGCTGATAATTATTTTTGCTTCGGTTGTTGGGACGGGTATAATCTTTACAGGGTACTTGTTCAACTTAATTATGTATAAATAGTAAGTAGCCACTGGGGAAGACACTTAATTTATCACCCCAGTATTCTCTCATTCTCAAGTAATAGTTGCGATCCCGATTTTTGTATATTCAAGTCAAAAAACAGCTCAATTAAGAGCTGTTTTTAGTTCTATGACAAATGAAAATTACTACTAACTTCGTATAGCCTTAACAATCCAAACAAGGATTACCGCTCCGAGTAGCGCTACCAGAAAGCTATATAAATTAAAACCGCCTACACCGCTTTTGCCGATCAAGCTCATGACCCAGCCGCCCAGCACCGCGCCAATGACGCCAACTACAACATTCAGCACAATACCTTGTTGCCCGTCGGTCTTCATGATCAGAGACGCAACCCAACCAACCAGACCGCCGAAGATGATCCAAAGAAAAATTCCCATACAATTTCGTTTAATTAATTAACTGCGTGCCACAAGTATACTCTGCTATCGTCAGTAAATCAATTTGACAACAAATTTATTTACTATATACTTGATTAGTAAAGTATTAATCAATAATAAAATTATGACAAAAATAAATAAGTCAATAGAATTCTTCATCAATCTGTCTAAAACGCAAACCATTCTTAACGGTCGTTTTGATCGCGGATTGGGAGGGTTAAGTTTCAGCGAGTTTTTGATTTTATTTCATCTAAGCCAGGCAGAAGGAGAAAAGATGCGCCGGGTGGATATTGCCGATAAGATCGGGCTAACTCCTTCGGGAGTAACGCGCCTTCTTTTGCCGATGGAAAAAGTTCATCTTATTAAAAGCGGTCCGATTGAAAAAGACGCTCGAGTGCGTTTTGTGCAATCAGCTTCGGCGGGAAAGCAGAAATTGGCCGAAACGTTGGAAAGACTGGAGGTATTGGCTGAAGATATTATTCCAAATAAAAAAATAAAAGAAATAGAGGCTCTATCAGGTCTGCTTATGGAAATAGGAGGAAGGGCGTTAATGATTTAACAAAGAACAATTAAAAATAACCTCATTTTTTACGAAGAGTGGGGTTATTTTTATTGTAAAAAAATAAACAAAATAGTATAATAAAAAATTAATTTTTTAAAATTATGTTTTCAGGATTGCTTGTAAAATTAATACTCTCAATTATTTTTGGCGCGACTATTGGTTTGGAGCGGGAGGGGAGCAAACAGGGCGCCGGAGCGATAGGCGGCATGCGGACTTATTCTTTAATTGCCTTGATGGGTGCTTTGGCCGGAATATTTTTTACGCATAATCTTTCCTCTTTGGCGCTTTTAGTTGTTGGTGGATTTCTAGTTTTGTTGATTTCTTATTATATTGTCGGATCTTCCACTGTTCACGATTTTGGCATAACCAGTGAGTTGTCGGTCGTAATCACTTTTTTGATCGGTTTATTATTAATATTGGATACCGTACCTTTGCAGATTATAGTTGTCATTTTTGTTATATTAATGCTTATTTTGTCTCTGAAGTCCAAGACCAAGCAAATCGTAGTCGGTGTTTCCAGACAAGAATTACAATCATTCATCAGCTACGCCATCATCGCGTTGGTCGTTTTGCCTTTCTTGCCGGATGTCGCCTATAAATTAAAAGATTTGCCCATCTTACCGGAAATTTTACAAGGATTGAATGTAGATTTGGGTCAATTTAATACTTTAGACTTAATAAACCCCAGAAAAATTTGGATGGTAGTGGCGTTGATTACCGGCATTGATGTTTTTGGATATATTCTAGGTCGGATTGTGGGGAACAAAAAAGGTTTTGCGTTAACCAGTTTTATGGCCGGCTTTATATCTTCCACTTCTGCCACTCAATCTTTGGCGCAAAAGAGTAAGAAAACCAGTTTTGTTAATCATTTGGTTGGAGCGGCAATTTTAGCCAACTTGGCCAGTTTTTTGCAAATATTTTTGTTAGTCGGTCCGCTTAATCCAAAATGGCTTGTTTCTATCGCGCCCAGTATTTTGATAATGATTTTCACTGCGGGCTTGCTTGCCATGATTTTTTTGAGGAAAAAAGAACCGGATAAACAAGAGAAAGGCCAGGAGGCAACGACCGGCAAAATATTCTCTTTAATGCCAGCCTTGAAGTTTGCCGGCATCATATTGATTGTTATTAAAATTGTGACAAAAATTTGTTTAATCTTATTCGGGCAATCCGGTTTTATAATTAGCTCGGTTATTGCTTCCTTCGCCGGCATTGATGCGATCTTAGTCAACTTGGCGGAAATGGCCGGTCAGGCGATTACTTTTAAATTTGCCTTTGTCACTTTTTTACTGGTTAATGCCACCAATTTATCAAGTAAGGCAGTCTATTCTTTTATGCAAGGAGATCGCAAATTTGCCCTTAAATTTTTAGTGGCGGCAATATTTATTGTGGTCGCCAGTTCAATCTGGTTGTTTTTCATATAAAAAGAGTTGAGAATATTTTTTATCTCGAAATTTTAGTAAGAGATTATGTAAATTAAAAATAACCCCGCCCGAAGGGTTATTTTTTTTCTGGCAAATATCAAAGTCTTGTTATCCGCCTCTTTTTTAAGTCATATTGAGGTTTATGATATTTTTTGATAAGATATGCTTAGTTTATCTTTCAGTATTAAGGCATTATGAATAAAATATTAGAATCTGCAAAATTTGTTGCCAACAATTCTCAATATGTAAAAATAAATAATGGGGCATATGTTAACAGATAATCAGATTGATGCTATTTTGGAAGAAATAAAACAAGATGAAAGAGTCCAAGCCATTTTGCTTACAGGATCTTATGTTTATGGAAAACCCACCGACGAAAGTGATCTTGATATTAGGGTTGTAACAAAGGGTGATGCCAACTGGGCAGAGAAATATCGCATGCGTTTTGGTTGTAGAATAGAGTTATTTTGCAATCCTCCCGAGGTAATACGTCGCTACTTTGATATAAATCGAATGGAAGGTAAGCCACCTGCTTTGCATTTTTGGACCTATGGCAAAATAATTTATGACCCCGTTGGTATTGCCAAAGAGCTCAAAGCTGAAGCAACAAAACTGCTAAAACTTGGTCCATATAGCGGAATATGGGAAAAAAATGAAAAATATGATAAGTAACATTTGATCCGCAAAAATTATGCATAATTAGGTAAAACCAATCTAAGAAGTATGGAACTCTTAAAAGAGATAAAGGATAAAAATTATTCCGACGATACAACGTGGAAAACCAGAGATGCGTCAAGAGCCGTTCTTTTTGATGAGAATAGTTTAGTCCCGTTATTATTTGTTTCAAAATATAATTATCATAAACTTCCCGGGGGCGGTATAGACGAAGGGGAAGACAAGATAGATGCTCTAAAAAGAGAATGTCTCGAGGAGGTCGGCAGTAAAATTGAAGTTATAGGTGAGGTTGGTAAAATTATTGAATTTAAATCAAGAGTTAATTTGAAGCAAGTATCATATTGTTATTATGGAAGGATTGTATCCAAGGGTAAACCTAATTTTACAGAAGAAGAGCTAGGCAGAGGTATTAAGATAGTATGGGTTCCCCTCAAGGATGCTATTGTAAGAATTAAAAACGATAAACCCAATAATTGCGACGGACCATTTTCCTTCATACGGGAAAGAGATTTGGAATTTTTAAAGAAAGCGGAGCAGATTGTGACGGGGGGCGCTAGTATTGATAAAAAAGTTTAAAAAAATGAAAAAAATAGTTAATCCCATAATAATGTGGCTTATAATAATTGTCGGAGCGATTGTTATTTTTGTTTTTGTCGGCGACGATGGACTATTTATATCGGGAATTTTTAACAAATTAATTTTGATAATAGCGTTTTTATTTTGGCTTTATTTTTTTATTTCAGCGGTTTATATTCATAAACAGGTTATCAAGAGCGCAGAAAAAATAAATAAAATAATAGATGTCGGGGTTTATAGTATTGTCAGACATCCTATTTATATGGCTGACGTGATTTTAGCTTGGGGAGTATTCATTGCTTTTCCCAATTTGAGAGTTTTTGTAGCCGTTATTTATTCAACGATAATTTGGTTTGCTTGGATGAAGCTAGAAGAAAAAGTATTGATAGATAAATTTGGGCAACAGTATTCGGAATACGCACGTAAGGTGCCAATGATTATTCCGAGAATTAGAAAAAATAATAGATAAAGTTAATTTTGATTCCACTTTATGCCCACCCTCAATCAACTAAAAAAAGAATTACGCTCGCTTGGTTCGCCGGAAAAGGCGAAGGGGTCGGCGCGATTTTTTAAAACCGCAAAAGGGGAGTATGGTGAGGGGGATGTTTTTATTGGCGTAACGGTTCCAAGGCAGAGAGAAGTGGCAAAAAAATATAGAGATTTATCTTTATCTGATATAATTGATCTGCTTCAGTCCAGAGAACATGAATTTAGATTGACCGCTCTTTTTGTTATGGTCAGCCAATTTAAAAAAGGAGGATTGACGGAGCAAGAAGAAATATACAGAATATACATTTCCAATATAAAATGGATAAATAATTGGGATCTTGTGGATTCAAGCGCCCCGGATATTGTCGGAAAATATTTACTTAATAAGGATCCGTCAATTCTATTCAAGCTCGCCCGCTCGCGCTTGCTTTGGGATCGACGCGTGGCAATGCTCGCGACTTTTACTTTTATCAGAGAAGGAAAGCCGGAGATAGCGCTTGAGATTGCGGAAATTTTGCTACATGACAAGCACGATCTCATTCATAAGGCAGTCGGTTGGATGCTCCGCGAAGTGGGCAAAAAGTACGGGATAAAAAAAGAAACAGAATTTTTAGATAAGCATTATCGTGAGATGCCGAGAACAATGCTCCGTTACGCGATTGAGAAATTTCCAGAGAAACTTCGTAAACATTATTTAGGTTAAATCTTGATAAAATATGAAACAACTAATAAATTTATTTAATCTGATTGAACATACCCGCTCTATGCCGCAGTATGGATATGTACTTTCGGGTATCAAGCAAAACGAGCTAAGTAATCTAGCTGAACATCATTATTTAGTCTCATTTATAGGTTGGCAATTGGCTCTTTGCGTCCAAGAAAAGGGGGCTAAAATAAATATTCAAAAGGTTTTAGAGTTTTGTATAATTCATGATTTAGGAGAATTGTTTGGTGGCGACATAGCAATGCCTTACGCTAAAGTAAACCCAAAAGCCCGAGAGTGCGCAAAAGCCTTTGAAGCGGAGAATCATAAATATTTATCAAGTTTTTTTGGCAGCCAGAAAGATTATTTTCAGAAACTTGCCAATGAAATATTTGACACTCAATCGGACGAAAGCATAATAGCGAAATTGGCGGACTATATTGAGCTTACTCATTACAAAAAATATGTTGATGCCTACCATGAGAGTGATTTAATTCTTATTAAGGAAAAATTATTATCAAAGATTGAAAAAATAGTTGATCCTATCTCGAAGAATACTTTGCGTCAACTTATCACGGAATGGTTGAGCAAATTTCCTAACATAAAACCTTTAAATGAGATATTATAGCGATACATTTGCAAGACGGAAAAGAAATAGCGCTTTAATTAATTTTTAGCGCAGTTAGATTATATTCAAACAAATATTGACAGCAGGTCAAAAACATGAGATTATTAATTTCTAACAACGAACCTCTTCCGGAGGTTTGTTATTAATATAGAATAAATACTAGACCTACTGCGTAATAACCTTTCTACTGCAATTTCCATCTTTTGGTAAATTTTGCCCTAAATTTTTTTGCCAATATAACCATATTGCCTCAAAAATTTATGCCAAAATTTCCTCAAAATTTGAAAATTTCGTAACGAAAGTTATTATGCAGTGGGTCTAAATACTATGGCAGAAGAAGTAATCCTAAGATTTGATAATCTGACATTTGAATATGAGGAGAAAAAACCAGTTCTTGATGAAGTGGGTTTTTGCGTGCGTAAAAGCTCGAAAATAACCCTAATGGGACAAAACGGCGCCGGGAAAAGCACAATATTTAAATTGATAAAAGGGGAGTTAAAGCCGACAAAAGGCAATGTTTTTATTACTGACAGCGCGACTATCGCCACAGCATCGCAAATGGTTGATAAACAAGATTTGGATTTAACGGTTGAAAATTATTTCGCCAAATCTTTTAACGGTAATGTTCCGGGCAATATCAAAAGCCAGATAAGCAAGGTGATGAATGCGGTTGATCTTGATGTTCCCATCGATAGAAAGGTTAGAGATTTGTCCGGTGGCCAGCAGGCGCGAATTTTATTAGCCTATGCTCTTATTCAAAATCCCGACATTTTACTTTTGGATGAGCCGACTAATAATTTGGATAAGACCGGCATTGATCATCTCATAGAATTTTTAGTCATGTATGATAAAACGGTAATAGTTATTTCCCACGATGCCGATTTTTTAAATTGTTTTACCGAAGGAGTTATTTATCTTGATATTTTTACCAAGAAAATAGAAACTTACGTTGGCGATTATTATTCGGTAGTGGAAGAAATAAACAGCAGAATAGAAAGGGAAATTAAAAAAAATGCTCAATTGGAAAAAGAGATTTTGGACAACAAGGAAAAGGTAAACTTTTTTGCCAACAAAGGAGGAAAGATGCGCAGACTGGCGAGTAAATTGAGAGAAGAAATTAAGGAATTGGAAGAAAACAAAGTGGACGTTAGAAGAGAAGATAAAACCATTAAAGATTTTAATATTCCCTCACAAGGAATTATCGGCAATGTGGTAACTCTTAAATCGGTAAAGATAATAAAAAATCACGAGCCGGTAATAAAAGAAGTGGATATTTTATTAAGACAAAAAGACAGACTTTTGATTTCCGGACCAAATGGCATTGGCAAGAGCACGCTATTACGCTCTTTGATAAATAATTCCGGTGAAGGGGCAGTCATATTGAAAGATACAAGGGTGGGTTATTATAGCCAAGACTTCGCGACACTGGATTATGATCAAACTGTTTTTGATTCTTTAAAGAGCGCGATCATAGAGGGGGGCGATATTCAGCAAATGCGTTCCGTAGCCGCCAATCTTTTGATTACCGGTGAATTAATGGGTCTCAAGATATCTCATTTGTCAGAAGGTCAAAAAGGATTATTGTCTTTTGCCAGATTGGTATTAATGAAACCGGGACTTTTAGTTTTGGATGAGCCGACAAATCATATCAATTTTCGTCATATTCCGGTTATTGCCAAGGCTATAAATAACTACGACGGCGCAATCATTTTAGTCAGTCATATGCCTGATTTTGTAAAAGAGATTAAATTTAATAATGAGCTTGATCTGGGAAAATTTTAAGGTTGAGATTTTGTATTAATAATAAAAAATACCCCGCGTTAGAAATAACACGGGGTATTTTATTTTCCGCAAAAACAGTTTAGGCGGCGATGGCAACGTTGATGGCGCGAGGTCCTTTTTCGGATTGCTCTACCTCAAAGCTGACCGTATCACCCTGTTTTAGGTCGGAGAATTGGATTCCTTGAAGTCCGCTTTCATGGAAGAAAACGTCCTTTGACCCGTCTGCAGGTGTGATGAAACCGAAGTGCTTGTCGGAAATAATAGTTTTGATAGTTCCTGTCATATACGCAGTGAATTTTAATTTTTTATTACTAGGTCTGTCGCATAAAGGGCGACAAACCTCTTGCTTAAAAAACTCGACTAATTTTCTAAGGGGTTGACTACCTTTACTATGCGTTGATTATTGAAAAATGTCAAAATTTTATAGCAGGCTTGGGTGTTATTTGGTATACTTATTCTATACTAAGTATTCAATAACACTATGACTCAACAGCAAGCTTTGGAAATATTAAAACTGGGACACAACGTTTATTTAACAGGTTCTGCGGGCAGTGGCAAGACTTTTTTATTAAATAAATATATAAGGCATTTGAGGGAAAATGACATAGAAGTGGCCGTAACCGCTTCAACGGGTATTGCCGCGACGCATTTGGGCGGAATGACAATTCATTCATGGTCGGGGTTAGGGATTAGAGACGTTCTCTCTGCTCAAGACTATGATAAATTTTTAGGTAAAAGAAGACTGGTAAAGCGCTATGAAAGGACAAAGGTTTTGATTATTGACGAGGTTTCTATGCTTCATGCGTTCAGATTGGATTTACTTAATCAATTATGCCAAGCTTTTAGACGAAGCTTGGAGCCGTTTGGTGGTATGCAAGTGGTTCTTTGCGGAGATTTTTTTCAATTGCCCCCGGTTACGCGGGGAGGCGGGGAGGCGGATTTCGTTCACAAGTCGGAAATCTGGCAAAAAATGAATTTGAAAATTTGCTATTTGGATGAACAGTTTCGTCACAGCGATACGGAATTGACAAGTTTATTGGACGGCATTCGGAGCGCTAAAATTAACGACTCTGTCATGGAGCCGTTGCGAAACAGATTTAATAAAGAAATTGATGGATCAATCAAACCGACAAGATTATATACGCACAACGTTGATGTTGATGCTATCAATAGTAAAGAACTTGGCCATTTACCCGAAAAATTATTGATATATAAAATGACGAGCCATGGCAATCAGCGACTCGCGGAGTTACTCTCTCAAAATTGTTTAGCTCCGGTTGAGCTGAAATTAAAAATTGGAGCAGTGGTTATGTTTATCAGAAACGATTATCAAGAGGGGCGATATGTTAACGGCACGCTCGGTAAGATTGTTGATTTTAACGAAGAAGGTTTTCCCATAGTGCGGACACTCCGAGGTGAACGCATTGCCGCCCGTCCGCAGAGCTGGACCATTGAAGAAGAGGGAAAGGTTCGCGCGGAGATTATTCAAGTGCCATTGCGTTTGGCTTGGGCGATTACTATTCATAAAAGCCAGGGAATGACCCTTGATGCCGCTGAAATGGATTTATCAAAATGTTTTGTTCCCGGAATGGGTTACGTGGCTCTTTCTCGCGTGCGAGGACTCGCCGGTTTAAAATTAATGGGCTTGAATGAAATGGCTCTGCGGGTTAATGAAGAAATTTTGGAATTGGATAAAATCCTAATTGAATTGTCGCGAGAAGCGGCCTCCCTGCTTGCCAAAATTGACACGCAAGAAAAAATTGAAAGGCAGGAAAATTTAGTTAGCAAAATAGCTGAAAAAAAAGAGCCCGACATTTCCACTTACGAAAAAACAAAATTGTTAGTTTTGGAAAAATTACCGATTGCTGAGATTTCCCAAAGGCGCGGGTTGAAAGAAAATACGGTAATGGCGCATTTGGAAAAGATAGCCTCGCTTGAAGATAGATCCATTTTTGATTATTTGAAATCAACTATCAAAGGAGATCGTTTGGAGGAAATAAGAGTGGTCTTTGGTCAAGTTGGGGATTCAAAATTATCGCCGGTTAAAGAAATTTTAGGCGACGATTATTCGTACGAAGAAATTCGACTGGCAAGACTATTTCTCGATTAAAATGATTCGATTGGGGCATCTCTTGATTTTTATTTTAAAACGTGTTAGAATAAGGCAAATTACACTTTAAGTAATCTAATGCCCCGTTTTAGCGGGGTTTATAAAATATGGGAAATTTTGGCAGAAATGAAAAAAGATCGGGTGGCGGTTTTGGCCGTAGCTTCGGTGGAGGAAAAAGATTTGGCGGAGGCGGCAGGTCACCGGCTATGCATCAAGCTACTTGTAGTGAATGCGGCGCCAGTTGCGAGCTTCCTTTCAGACCAACCGGAGATAGACCGGTATTTTGTAGCAATTGTTTTGGAAAACAACAAGACAATGCCGGCCCAAGACCGAATAGATTCAGCGATGATCGGCGTGAAAGACCTCGTTTTGAAGATAAAAGGATGTATGACGCGACGTGTTCCAAATGTGGAAATTCTTGCCAAATACCTTTCAGACCAACCGGAGATAGACCTGTATTTTGCAGTAATTGTTTTGGAAAACAGGACGGCGCGGGAAAGAGTCAGGACGAAGGAAAGATTTTAGAACAGATCAAAGTGTTAAACACTAAACTGGATAAAATACTGGAAAAATTAGCCCCGGCTATTTTGGCGGAAAAATCGGAGACAAAAGATAAAAGCGATAACGCCAATGTTGAAGCAAAAAAAGAGGTAAAAGACAAGGAAGATAAAAAAGAAAAAAAGGAAAAGAAAACAAAAACTGTTGCTAAAAAATCTTCAGCAAAAAAATAAAATATTAAAAACCGTGGCCATAAAAGGTCGCGGTTTTTGATTATTCCTGCAGTAATAAAAAACACCCTTCATTTATAAAAAGCCGGGTGTTTTTTAGTTTTATTTTAGACAGCGAGAGCGACGTTTATAGCGCGAGGTCCTTTTTCTGATTGTTCTACTTCAAAAGTGACCACATCACCTTGTTTTAATTGGGTGAATTGCACTCCTTGAAGTCCTGATTCGTGGAAGAAAACATCTTTTGAATTGTCCTCTGGAGTAATAAAACCAAAGTGCTTATCAAAAATGATATTTTTTATAGTACCTTTCATAAATATTTTAAAGTTAATTTTTAATTTCTCTTGAGAAGCTCGACGAATTTTCTAAGGATATTGCTTTAATGTACTCCAATTATTGAAAAATGTCAAAAAAATTGAATAAAATCAAGAAAAATGATATTCTTATTCAAGATTAAGCGTCCAACAAATCTATGCAAGAAATAACAAAAATGATTAAAGCCGCCAAAGCAGGGGGTAAAGTGGCAAAGAAATTATTCGGGGAAAGCCTAAAAGTTACAACAAAGGAATCCTTAAATGATTTTAGGACTAAGGCAGACACCGGATCCGAGACGGCGATTTTGGAAATTTTAAAAAAGGAATTTCCTGATTTTGGGATATACTCCGAAGAAATAGGTTATCTGCGAAAAGAATCAGAGTATGATTTTGTGGTAGATCCGCTTGATGGGTCATATAATTTTGTGATCGGTATTCCCGATTTTTCAATTTCCATCGCTTTAAGAAAAAATAAAGAAGTGATTGCCGCAGTTGTTTATCTGCCTATTTTGAATTACGTCTATCACGCCGAAAAAGGAAAAGGCGCTTTTTTAAATAATAAAAAAATATCAGTCAATAAAGAAAACGATATTAAAAAATCAACAGTTGTTTACGCTTTTGACTATAAATTTTCGATAAATTCGGCGAATAAAATTGAGAGTAAAATTTGGAAAGCGGGAGTAAATAGGATGATCAATAATTGGTCTCCGGCGGCCAGTTGTTGTCTTTTGGCCTCAGGGAAAATAGAAGCGGTAATTTTTTCCAAGATTAGTCTGCATGATTTTTGCGCCGGTAAATTGATAGTCAAGGAGGCCAACGCCCTAGTAACTGATTTTGAGGGAAAGAAAGAAGAGAACGACGAAAATAATAAGTTTATCGCGAGTAATGGACTTATTCATCAAAAATTATTAAATATTTTTAAAAAAGATAATTAATTTTGGAGATAAAAATCTATGGATAGAAATTTAGCTTTAGAATTCGTAAGAGTGACTGAAGCGGCCGCTATCGCCGCAGCAGAATGGATTGGGCGGGGGGAAGCAAAAAAAGCCGACGGCGCGGCTGTAAATGAGATGCGTTCTCGTTTTAACCAAATGGACTTTAGGGGAACGGTCGTAATCGGCGAGGGCTCAAAAGATGAAGCGCCGGAATTATATAACGGAGAACAAGTTGGCAAGGGTAATGGTCCGGAGATGGACTTGGCTGTCGATCCGCTTGAGGCGACCGATAGCGTTGCTTTTGGCAGATATAACGCAATTTCCGTTATTGTTGCCGGTTCGCGCAATTCTATGTTAAATGCCCCGGACACATACATGGAAAAAATTGCCGTGGGTAAAGAAGCGGCTTCGGTAATTGACCTTGATGCTCCGGTTGCGGATAATATTAAAAAAACAGCCAAGGCTTTAGGAAAAGACACACGAGAGATTACGGTAGTTGTTTTAGATAGACCGCGACACGAAGAGTTGATTAACCAAATAAGAGCGGCAAACGCGCGAGTGAGGTTGATTACCGATGGAGATGTGGCCGCCGCGATTTCAGCTTGTTTTAATGATAATGAAATTGATATGTTGATGGGTATCGGGGGAAGTACTGAAGGAGTTTTGGCCGCCACCGCGATTTCTATAATGGGTGGAGAATTGCTCGGCAGATTTAAACCCCCGAACGAAAAGCACGCGACGAAAGTTTCCGAGTTTGGGCTTGATACGAAAACTATTTATCGCGCCGGCGATTTAGCAAAGGGTAGGCAACTGACTTTTACGGCAACGGGAGTGATTGACGGGCCTCTTTTGGGCGGGGTTGCTTTTCATAAAAATTGCATTGTCACCCATTCTATGGTTTTGCGCGGGATATCGGGGACTTTGCGTTACATAGAAGCCCATCACGATATATTTGGAATTAAAAAATAGCCCTCCCGCATAATAACTTTCGTTACGAAATTTCCAGATTTTAGGCGAGGCGAAGCAAAAATTATGAAGCATATACAGAGTATCTGTTGAATAATTTTTGTAAAGCCACAGCCAAAATATGGAAATTGCAGTAGAAAGATTATTATAAGGGAGAGATAGCAATTTTATGAATGAAGAAACATTACAATCAATCGCCAAAAAAATTATCACGGATTACAAAGGAATATTGGCCGCGGACGAGAGTATGCCGACAGCGAAAAAAAGATTAGAGTCAATCGGGTTGGAATCAACCGAAGAAAATCGTCGACAATACAGAGAATTGTTTTTGACGACAGAAGGAATAGAAAATTATATCAGCGGAGTTATTCTTTTTGACGAAACTGTTTATCAAAAAGATTCAACGGGAAAATTGTTTATTGAATTGTTAAAAGAAAAAGGAATTATTCCCGGCATTAAGGTTGATAAGGGGACCATTGACATGCCTCTTCATCCGGAAGAAAAAATTACGGAAGGTTTGGATGGCCTTTTGGAAAGTTTGAAAAAATATTATGAACTGGGACTGCGTTTTTCAAAATGGCGCGCGGTAATAAAAATCGGTAAAGATTTGCCGACAGACGATTGTATTTTGGAAAATGCTCGGATTCTTGCCGAATACGCTTACTTGAGCCAAAAAGCGGGAATTGTGCCGATAGTTGAGCCGGAAGTGCTCTTGGACGGAGATCATGATTTGGAAAAAAGCGAAGAAATAACTACGAAAGTTTTAAAAATAGTTTTTGAAGAATTACGCGAAAAGAAAGTTCAGTTGGATGGTTTGATTTTAAAATCAAGCATGGTTATCTCGGGAAAAGATTGTCAGATACAAGCAAATCCGGAAGAAATAGCCGCGGCAACGATCAGATGTTTTAAGAATTCCGTGCCTGCGGAAGTGTCCGGAATTGTATTTTTGTCCGGAGGGCAAACGGCAATTCAAGCAACAACCAATTTAAACGCGGTTAATAAATTAAATCCTTCGCCTTGGAAAATAAGTTTTTCCTTTGGCCGAGCATTGCAGGGACCGTCTTTGGAAATTTGGGTGGGCAAAAGCGAAAATATTTCAAAAGCTCAAAAAGAATTTACAAAGAGAATGGAGGCCAATAGGGCGGCAAACAAGGGTGAATATATTTTAGAAATGGAGCAATAATTTTATGGAAGAAAAAATAAAAAAAATAATCTGTCGAGACGGAGACAATAATAAATATGAAGTTAGTGAAAATGAATTAAGGTTTAGGCCGTCTGTCTACGGCATATTGATTGAGGAAAATAAAGTCTTGTTGTCAAAACAATGGGATGGATATAATTTTCCCGGTGGAGGAATAAAAATTTATGAAACTGTGGAAGAAGCGTTGCAAAGAGAATTTTTTGAAGAGACCGGCCTTAAAATAGAGCCAATGAAAATTATTCGTGTTAAAACCGATTTTTTTCGTCCGACTCTTTCGCCATCACATAAAGATGAATATTGGAACTGCCAGTTAATTTATTTTTTAGTAAAAAAAATCAGCGGTGAAATATCCAAAGATAATTTTGATGAAGAAGAAAAAGAATATGCCGATTTCGCCGAGTGGATCGATATTAAAGATTTTCATAAGTTGAAAATATGCAACGGTTTAAAGGATAATCTAGAGCTTATAGAAGAGGCGATAATTTTAAGCAATAAAATATAAATTAATAAGCTAATTTTAAAACTATGACACCAAAAACCAAAAAAATTATTTTGATTTCGGGAATAGTTGTTGGAGTCCTAATTATTTTACCAATTATTACTTTGATTATTGCCGGCGTGATCGGCGCAAACTATTTTGAGGAACAACAAGCGGCGGGATTGTCGGGATTTTCTAGAGGTTACGAACAAGAAGTAGTTTCTCCTAAGGCTTATGATATGGCAGCTCATGCCCCTGCTCCCAGCGAAAGTTTTGTAGGAGAAAGGCAAGAAGCCGCGTTTATGCTTGCCGCAGAAGGACAAACGGCAGTTTCTTCAGGTCAAAATTCCATAGAAGAACAGAGAGTAATAAAATCGGCCAGATTGAATTTGGTTGTTAAAAAAATTAGTGAAACCATTGATCAAATATCTTTGATGCTTGGCGATAAAAAAGGTTTTATTTCCAGCTCTGACATAAGAACACGAGACGACGAAACGCAATATGGAACAGTTACGATTCGCGTTCCGGTAAAAGATTTTGAAAAAAGTATAAATGAGCTTAAAAAAATGGCAGAGGTTGTCCAATCCGAAAGCTTGTCGGGAGTTGACGTGACCGAAGAATTTGTTGACATGGAAGCCCGACTGAAAAATTTACGAATAGAAGAAGGACAATATCAGGAAATTTTGAAAACCGCGAAGAAGATAGAGGATATTTTGAAAGTTAATGAATATTTATTTAACATCAGAGGACAGATTGAGGGGATTGAAGGAAGAATTAAATATCTGTCCAACTTGACCGATTTGGCAACAATAGAAATTACTTTATCCGAAGAGCCGACTATTAGAATACCTACCTCCGAATGGAGACCGCTGGATACGATTAAAATAGCTTTTTCGGCAATGGTGAGAATGTTTCAAGGATTTGTGAATATTCTAATTTGGCTAGCCTTTATTTGTTTGCCGATTGCGTTGGTTGTTTTGGTTATTATTGCAGCTGTTAGGTTTTTTAGAAAAAGAAGAAATAAGGGTAGAGAATAATTAAAGATTGTATAATCTCAAAAGCAAATACTATGCTCAAAGATTTTTTAGCGTTTATTAAAGAATATAATGTAGTTGGAATTGCCATTGCCTTTGTGATGGGCGCGGCTTCCAATAGTTTAGCTAAGTCATTGGTTGATGATATAGTAATGCCCTTGCTCAATCCGCTATTATCGGGAATCGCTTGGCAAGAAGCAGTGCTTCAACTTGGCCCCATAAGTCTCCGCTGGGGCGCGTTTCTCGGGGAGCTGTTGCATTTTTTGATTTTAGCTTTTGTCGTTTATATCGTTGTAAGAAAGATTGTTAAGAAAAAAGAGCAGAGCAAAAAATAAAGTAATTTTTTGCAAATATTCCTAAAAAATGCCATTATTACAGTATAAGTAGTAGTGGCATTTTTGATTATGTTTCAATATTATAGCTCAAAAAGAACAAAAGGGCTTTTTGACCCAAAAGCAAAGGAACCCTTCAAACTAAGCAGGTCAAAGATAGAGCTATTTGTAGATTGCCCCAGATGCTTCTATTTAGACCGGAAGCTGGGAGTAGCTAGGCCTCCAGGGTACCCCTTTTCTCTAAATTCTGCGGTTGACGCCCTTTTAAAGAAAGAATTTGATATTCATCGAGCTAAGAATGAAAAACACCCCTTAATCGAGAAATACGGGATTGATGCTCGTCCGATTGGCCACGAAAAGCTTGCCGAATGGAGGTATAATTTTACCGGAGTGCAATATCTTCACAAAGCAACCAATTTATTGATTTTTGGCGCGATTGACGATCTTTGGCAGAATAAGAAAGGGGAGTATATCGTTGTTGACTACAAAGCGACGAGCAAGGCGGAAAAAATAGACTCTTTGAATAAAGATTGGCAGGGTGGTTACAAGAGACAGATGGAAATATATCAATGGCTTTTAAGAAATAACAATCTTAAGGTTTCCAACACGGGCTACTTTGTTTATTGCAACGGGCAGACAGACAGAGAGGCTTTTGACGCGAAACTGGAATTTGATATATCCTTGATTCCTTACAAGGGCGATGATAGTTGGGTAGAGGGAAAAATTTTAGAGGCCCATAAGTGTTTATCCGAAGCAAAAATTCCTTCGGCTGGTCTCAATTGCGATTATTGCGCTTACATAAAATCGGTTAAAGAAAATGAAAAATAAATCAATTATGCTAAAAACAATTTTAAAATTTTTTGCCGTAGTTATTTTCACACTGATTGTAGTTTTCGGTTTTATCCGCTTGTTTGGCAATGAGGATGATTGGATTTGCCAGAACGGAGAATGGATAAAGCATGGCACGCCGTCTGCCGGACCCCCGAACAAAAAATGTGAACAGCTCCCGCCAGACAGTAATTCAGAAGATTTAGCTACGATCAAACTATTTTTTACCAACACAAAACTTGATCCGCAAGTTATGGATTGCAATAAAACCTTTTCAACGGAAAGAAAAATTTTAAAGACAGAAAACTTAATCAAAGATGCGGTGGAAGCTTTATTGCTCGGACCAACTGACGAAGAAAAGGAGAACGGTTTTATAACAAGTATTCCAAATGGAGTAAAAATTCAAAGCTTTGAGATTAAGGACGGCGTGGCAAAAATTGATTTCAATGAAACTCTTGAATTTCAAGTCGGTGGATCTTGTCGTGTTGCCGCTATAAGTTCGCAAATTAGAGAAACGATAAAACAATTTTCCGAAGTTAATGAAGTTATAATTTCTATAAACGGAAGAACAGAGGATATTCTTCAACCATAAAATGCTAAGCCTAAAAACACTGGAGAAAATATTGAAAGACGAACCGCCTTTTAAATTAAAACAAGTTAAAGAGGCGCTTTTTAAGCATCTAATCGGAGATTGGAATGAAGCGACAAGCTTGTCGATCAATCTTCGAGAACAGCTTAATAAAGAATATCCGCTTTTTATAAAGTCGGAGATTTTTGACGCGAAAGAAGAAATGGTTACAAGATTTCTTGTTACTTTGGATGATGGTTTGGAAACGGAAACAGTGTTGATGCGTCACGCTGACGGTAGAAATACGGTTTGCGTTTCTTCGGCTGTCGGTTGTCCGGTCGGATGCCTTTTTTGCGCCACGGGGAAAATCGGTTTTAAAAGAAATCTTGAAGCTATGGAGATAGTCAGTCAAGTCCTCTTGGTAGCCAGATTCTTAAAAAAAGAAAATGAAAGAGTTGACGGCGTTGTTTTTATGGGGATGGGTGAACCTTTTTTAAATTACGATAATGTTATTGGCGCGGTTTATATTATAAACAGTAACGACGGATTAAATATCGGCGCCAGGCACATTTCCATTTCCACGGTTGGCATTATTGAGGGCATCAAAAAAATAATAAAAGAGCCGTTGCAAATAAATCTAGCCATTTCCTTGCACGCGCCAAACGATCGCCTGCGTTCGGAAATAATCCCCGCCAATAAAAAGAATTATTTAAAGAATATTATGGAATCGGTTGACAGATACATTGAGGCAACCAACAGAAGAGTGATGTTTGAATATTTGATGATTGATAAAATAAACGATTCATTGAAAGACGCGCGAGAGCTGGTTGAATTATTTAATAAAATGGACAATCAATTATTCTTTGTCAATCTTATTTCCTATAATCCCACCGGCGTGTTTAGGCCATCAACAACAGAACAAGTTAAAAAGTTTAAAGATTATTTAACAAAGGCGGGAATAACCGTAACGGAAAGACAGCGCTTCGGAAGGGGTATTAAAGGAGCCTGTGGCCAACTGGCCGGAAGAAATATTTTTAGCGCAAAGTAAAAATGAGATTACATCGTTTTATTAGAAATTTTGATTTTAGTGATGATTCCTTTGTCATTTCCGATAAAGAAATTTTTAATCAGATAAAAAATGTTTTGCGTCTGGGCGCGGGCGATAAAATTATTTTGGGAGACGGCAAGGAAAATGAGGCGCTGGCTTTGATAAATAAATTTGAAAAAAATAAACTGGAAGTAAAAATTTTGGAAAAAAATAAGAATAAGAATGAGCCGGAGACAAGAGCGACCTTGTATTGCGCGGTTTTAAAAAAAGAAAATTTTGAAATTGTGGCGGAAAAGGCCACGGAAATAGGCATTGCCGCGATAGTTCCCCTTATTACCAAAAGAACAGTAAAGTTTTCTTTCAAGCGAAATCGTTTGGAAAAAATAATTCATGAAGCCGCAGAACAATCAGGAAGAGGAATAGTTCCGATTCTCGGCGAACCGAAAGAATTTAAAAAAGCTGTCTTGCAGGCGGCGAGCAATGATCTTAATGTTATTTTTGATCCGCGAGGAAATAATTTTTACGATGTTTTCGGTCCGAAAAAAACCAAACAATTAATAGGCATCATGATTGGTCCGGAAGGAGGATGGGATGAATCGGAAATAATTTTTGCCAAAGAAAATAACTTTAAAATAATAAGCATGGGAAGTCTAATTCTTCGAGCGGAAACGGCAGCCATCATAGCTTCGCATTTGATTTTAAACTAAAATGAAAATATTTGTCCAAGCAAAACCAAGCGCCAGAGAAGAAAAAATTGAAAAGATGGATGAAAGCCATTATACGGTTTCAGTTAAAGAGCCGCCAATAAAAGGATTGGCCAATGAAGCAATAATAAAAGCTGTCGCTGGTTTTTTTAACGTTCCGCGCGCTTCGGTCAGGATTGTTTCAGGATATACTTCGAGGCAAAAGGTTATAGAAATAATAAAATCCTAAATCCTAAGCACTAAATCCTAAACAATATCTAATGACCAAAATTCCAATGTTCAAAACAATTGTTTGAAATTTTGAAAATTAGTATTTTTAATTTGTTTAGAGTTTAGGATTTCGAATTTAGAATTTAATCAAATAATATGAAAAAAAATCTTTTATTGGTAGTTCTTTTTTTGGCCTTGATTGGAGTAGGATTATTCTTGCTTTTTAAACTGGGAGGAATTGATTTTTTAAGAGGAGGCAATGAAGAAAAGGCGAGTATCGAAACCTTCGAAGAATGCGTTGCGGCCAACAATATTGTTATGGAAATTTATCCGAGGCAATGCCGAGATTCTTCGGGAAAAGTTTTTGTCGAATATATCGGCAATGAGCTGGAGAAAACAGATTTGATTGTTGTTGATTCCCCAAGGCCAAACGCCGTAATCAGCAGTCCTCTCAAAATAACCGGACGGGCTCGCGGATACTGGTTTTTTGAAGCATCTTTTCCAATTAAATTAATCGGTAGAGAGGGGAAATTGCTATCTTCCGGAATAGCCACGGCGGAAGGCGAGTGGATGACCGAAGAGTTTGTTCCGTTTAGCGTGGAGCTGGATTTTGACAGCGAAAATGCGCAAACCGGTGATTTAATTCTTGAAAAGGATAATCCTTCCGGTTTACCCGAACATGACGATTTTCTTACCATTCCCGTTAATTTTCGCTAAAATAAACTATGGATAATAAAGGTTTCTAGTGATATAATATAGAAATTAGCAGTCTAATTAATAGGTCTAATAAAACAAAAGTTATGAAAACATCATTTTTCTTTAAGAATTTCTCTCAGACCGAAAAGAAAATATTTGAAGATTATATCGGTGAAAAAATTGAGCAAATAAATAGATTTTCCGGGAAATACGGGGAGAATGAAATATTTTTGAAGATTAAAGCCGAAAGATTTGCCACCAAAAGCGCTTATAAGGTTTCTATGGAATTAAAATTGCCCAAAGAGACATTGCTCGTAAGCGAGGATGACCACACCATAGTTGAAGCTGTTGATCTCGCTAAAGATAAATTGGTGGCTCAATTGAAAAAAATAAAAAGGTAATAGGTCAAAGAGTTATGAAGAAAAATAACAAGGTATTGGTTCTCGGTGGCGCAACTATTGATATTACTTTTGCCGTTGGCGAAGGCAAAATGGTCAGTAATCCGTTTGATCCTATCCGGCAAAAATTAATCGGCTTTGAAAATGGGGCAAAAATAACCTCCGAAGAAACTAATTTTGGTTTTGGTGGTGGAGCGGCTAACGTTGCCGTGGCTTTATCGCGACTGGGAATATCAGCCAGTGTTGCCGTTCGAGTCGGAGATGATGATAATGGACGGCAAGTAGTTAATAATTTAAAAAAGAATAAGGTGAATACAGATTTTGTTCAGGTTGGAAAAAAAGAAAAAACCGGAATTTCATTTATTATCGCCCCGAGTGCGACCGATGACCATATTGCATTTTTAGAGCGGGGAGCCAATAATAATTTTTTGTTGAATAAGTCATTTGAAAAATTAAATTTCGATTGGATTTACTTAGCTTCTGTTTCCGAAAAAAACTGGCAAGTGACAAGCGATAAAATTATAGATTATCTCAAACCGCAAAATAGTTTTGCTTGGAATCTGGGATCGGCGCAAATTAGAGCGGGTTTAAAAAATTTAAAAAAATATTTAGCCAAAACAGATATCCTTTTTTTGAATAAAGACGAAGCGATTGAACTTGTCATGACTGAAGAAAAAAATGGCGGAATGAGTCCGAAATGGCTAAATGAAGTAAAAAATTTGTTTGGTGTTTTGGGTAAATACTGTCCTAAAATGATTGTAATAACTGATGGCGGTAATGGCGCTTGGGCGTGGGAAAAAGAAAATCTTTATCATATAGAGGCTTTTGATCAGGAAAAAATTATCCGCGACACGACTGGGGCGGGAGATTCTTTTTGCGCCAGTTTTTTGGCGGGCAATATTATCTATAACGATATAGATAAAGCCTTAAAGCTTGGAGCAATAAATAGCGCCCATAATGTCTCCGGGATTGGCGCGCAAAATCCGCTTTTGACGAGGAGCGAGGCGGAGAAATTGATGAATTAAATTTTAGCGTTCTTCCCCCTTGAGGGGGGGGAGGCAAGGAGGGGGTGGGGTAGTAGACAAAGATTTTCACCCTCCCCTAACCCCTCCCCTCAAGGGAGGGGAAATTGAATAAAAATATGACTACTAAAATCCCAATAGAAATCTCCGCCCGCCATATCCACTTATGTCGCGAAGATTTAGACAAACTTTTTGGTTCGGGATATGAACTAAAAATAAAAAAAGACCTTTCTCAAGAAGGCGAGTTTGCCTCGGAAGAAACGGTGACTTTAATCGGCCCAAAAAATACAATAGAGAAATTAAGAGTAGTTGGTCCAATTCGCGAAAAAACGCAAGTGGAATTATCTTACTCGGATTGTTTTTTTGTCGGCATTGACGTGCCTCTTCGCCTTTCCGGAGATGTCGCCGGATCAGCCGGGGCGAAAATCGCGGGACCGGTAGGGGAAATTGAATTAAAAGAAGGGGTAATTATTGCCAAAAGGCATCTTCATCTGAATCCCAAGGAAGCGGACGAATTAAATTTAAAGAATAATGATTTAGTGAAAATAAAAGTTATTGGTGAGAGAGGATTAGTTTTTGAAAATATTGTTGTTCGCGTCAAACCAAACTTCAAAAAATCAGCGCACATTGACACCGACGAAGCCAATGCCGCCGGACTGGGAAAAGTTTGCGGAAAAGGGGAGTTGATTTTGGAATAAAAAAATGACCCGCCTGATGTTTAGTCGACGGGTCTTCGCTGTTTTGGTGTTGTTAGGGAGGGGTCAGTTAGGTGGGTGTACTACCCCACAGGTCATGGAAGTTGACGCAATCGGCGTCACTGCCATGTCCCACCTGGTAGAGCGGGCAGTAGCGACCGCGGAGCGTCAGCGACGGGCGGAGGCGGAGCGTGCCACGCAACCGCAGGAGCGTCGGCCCACCGGGGAGCTGGGCACTCCTGTGAAGCTCGACATCTCCGAAGCCGACCTTGCTCACGAAGTTCTCGGCGACGATGTCGCCGATTTCGTCCTTGGTCAGTCGGCTGACGTCGCCGATCTCGTACCAGAGGTAGGTGTCTACCTCTTGGCTCCACCGTACCGCACCTAATGTCTCCCGTTTTGCCTCTTCCGAGGCCTCTTCTCTCCAATTTGGCATTTTATTCCTCGTTTGTTTATCTCCAGAAGGAGATTTGTTGACCCAATTAAAGCATATATATATAGGCTCTAGACCAGATAACTCTATGATACAATGGAGTTATGTGGCTAAGTAAAGCGAAAATTTCGCAATAC